>JAEIGA010001116.1_pt1 | contig 41023 bp, 44 predicted proteins | sample 9270691 | NCBI WGS metagenome assembly JAEIGA01 (sample SAMN17057246, study PRJNA624740) | gut metagenome | biome: biome; isolation source: fecal sample | host: Bos grunniens | place: China: Xizang | collected 2019 | reverse complement strand
CCCAATGGAATCCACCTGCGGTTTTATAGATACCTCTACAACATTGAGAAATACCACTTTGCCGCACTCCAAGACTGCGCTGCGCTTCTCCCATGCTTTTGTATATCGTGTTCTTTTCTACACATAAAACTGGAGTACAACTTTCATCTTTCCTAGTACCGTAGTTCATGTTGTATTTTGCAGAACACCACTCAAGGTTGCAAACGCAATTATTCGTTTTGTTCTCATCCCTGTGATTCACTTGCGGTAGATTATCTGGGTTCGGGATAAAAGCCTCTGCGACAAGGCGATGGATGAGACACGGCTTTCTTTCTCCGTTCTTCCATAGGTGAGCCTGTAAATAACCTCTTCCGCACAGCACAAAGTTGATATATCGATTTTTGCGATAACTCCAAACCTTGCCATCACTTGTTATCGCATACAGACCCTCATAGCCCTTTATGTCTTTCACAAGTGATCAACTCCCCTATCTTTCATGCACATCTCAAGAATTGCCTCATAATGCGTCTTCTTGGTGTAACGCTTCCCTTTCAGGATGCAGTCAGCTACCACACCCACATAGTGATCGAATTCCTCCAGACTCAACTTATCTAGAAGGTCATCCATCTGTTCCTGTGATAGAAAGACAACCCCTTTCCCTAGTTCTCCCTGCATCAGCATCCGCTTTTGGCCCTCTCGTTTATCAACGAATGTGGAAAACCCTGTGGAAAAATCATTTTCATCATTTGCTTTTTCTGCAAGAATGAATGAATGAATTTCTTCTTCTTTTTCTTTATCTTCTTCTTTCTCTTCTTCTGTCTCGTGACAGCGTTGACTTGTCATTGACTTGTCATTGACATCATTGGAAGGTGATTGAAGAAGTTTCTGTTTTTCTCTGGACTTCTGTTTGGCAAGTCGGTTATACTCGCGAATCTCAGCAAGTCTGTCTATGTTTTGATGCTCTTCCCATCCAGTGATATTTATGAATCCATTGTCGGATCGGGATATCATATCCAGATCCTCCAGAGCCGTGAGCGCAAGCCTGATGGTATTCACCTCAAACCCCAGCTCATCAGCCAGATCCTCTTCCGTGAAGGGAACGCTCTCGGTAATGAATATCATGCCGCCTGCGTTGCACTTCCCTGCCGTAGCCAGAAGCATGATCCATATCAGCAGCAGCTCATTGCCTGCCGGCAGTCTGCGAAGCTTCTTGATCTTCCGCTTATCGAACATATCGATATAGAGCTTGATCCATGAAACATCAGCCATCCTCCCTCACCTCCTTATACCTGTGGAATAAGTACCTTTGTTCCGCAGTACTCATTCATATACTCGATAGCCTCTTTGTACCCAGCTCCCCCATCTGCTTTAGGTTTGAATGCAAATTTGACCTTAGCCGGTTCCGTTTCTTGAAGGCGAACAAATCTCTCTGTATCATACTGACAACCAAATCCACACAGGGCGCATCCGGTGCGCTGTGCTTTAGTGCAGCGGTAGTGTCCGTCTGGAGTTTTGATAATCTGGCCATAATCGGAACATATAGGAACATTCCTGTGCTGCAATGAGAATAGAACACCGTCACTGGTCATAGCACCGAATGGTTTTGATATGTACTCTCCACTCGGTAGTTTAATGTTGCACCCAGTTTTTAAGTAAGATGCCGTTCTATTATTACTTTCAGCAGCCTGCTCACCAGTCATACGGTTTGCACTTTGTGGGAGCCTATCCAACGCAGCCTCTTTGATTTTCACACAGCATTGATCTGTGAGATCTACTGGGCACCCAACCATCGGTAACCACTTGCGAGATAGTGTAAACTTTTTTCCAAACTCGCCTCTTGAACTTACATATCCTGTAAGAGCCAGAATTGAGGTAGCGGAAAACCCAAAACTTTGCAGTTTTCGAACAGCGTTCATGCCTCCCATGTACAGTTTTGTGATGGAGTTAATGTCAACACCGGTTCTCATCATGTCTGACTTAACTGTTCGTATACGCTTCGACTGATCCTTGCTAATTAGTGGGAGTCCGTTTTCTTTAACGAATTTCGCCCATGTCAACTTATTAGGAGGGCGCACCGTAGTAAAATCGATGCCCACACCCCATTTTTCCTCTTCGTACTCGATAAATTCCTTAACGAATTTCATCATCGCAGAGGTCTCATTGGTAGTGTCTGCAAACGAGACACGGATCGTTTTTTCTTTCCACGGAGTGGTAGAAATAATTTCGCAATACATATCCAGCAGCAAGCTACTATCCTTACCTCCTGAAAAGGCAATGCGGATATCACCTTCAGTGGCTATGATCGCCTCAAGTATTTTCGCCAACGCTATGTTGTACTGCCGTTCAACCGGTCTTTTCCACATTTCCTCTAATTGAGCCTTAGTAAATGCTCCCATTATCCCTCACTCCCTTCGGTATAATCTTGGTCTTACAGGGACTTATCAAGTCGTATCCTGTATAGCCATGCTTGTATCGGTAGTTAATCGTTCCCTTAGGCACACCGCTTTGCCTTGACCATTCAGACATGGTTTGTGTTATCCCATTTATTTCTATCAAAACATTTCTTCTAGTGTTTCTGTTCTGTTCAGACCTGGTAACGAATCTACAGTTCTCTGGGCAATAGTTGCCATTACTATCGATCCGATCAAGGGTTAGGTCTTCTTCGTAGCCATTCTTCATTGCCCAATCGTAGAAGGCCTCAAAGCTATTTCTCCATTCGTAACAGACTTGGATACCTCTTGCACCATACCACGAGTAATGATGATTCTGTGGATTATGGCAGCGAGCTTTCATGTTTTGCCAAATGAAATAAATCCGGGAGCCATGCATACCATGTTTCTTTGCAGCCCTGCCAATGGTAGCGCATCTCTCTTTTGCAAGGCAGCCACATGATTTCGTAGTACCTCTTCGCAAGTTGAAACCAGCAATAGGTTCGGTTATCTTTCCACAATCGCACTGGCAAATCCACGAACACTGACCGTTCTTGTATCCCGGTGCCATTTCAAGAACAACCAACTTACCGAATCGTTTTCCTACCATTGGAACTATCCTCGGCATACTATCACTCTCTTCCTTTCGGTATAATGCGAATTGTTTTATCACTATATCTATGAACTAGGACCATTTCCGTGGAGGTGTCTTTCGACACCAGCCACATTGTAGGATCAAGTCTCCACTTGACCATCAGCTTTCGCTGTTCACGAGTCGGCTTTTTTCCTGTTTTCATAGGTCACCTTCCAGTGCTGCCAAAACCCTTGCTTCCGCGCTCCGTCTTCTCAAGCTTCTCCACCTGCTCCAGCGGAGGCAGGCAGCAAGGCACGATCACCAACTGAGCGATCTTCTCTCCCGGCATCACCGTGTAGGGTTCGCCGCAGAGATTGAACAGTTTGACATTAACAGGCCCTGTGTAATCGGCATCCACCAGACCGTCCGTCACGATATCTTCCTTAAACATCAGTCCAGATCGTGACTTGACCAGTCCTGCGAAGTGCCGGGGGATCTGGAAGTGGCAACCTGTGTCAAACGCCGCGCTGCCGCCAACGGAAATCGTAACAGGCTCAATATTGTCCTTTGCATACAAATCCAAGCCTGCATCGTAGGTATGGGAACGAGTGGGCATCTTCGCGCCCTCATCCAACATGATCTTCATGATCAACACCTCCCATCAAAACGGCAGAACAGGGTCTTCCCCTTCCAGCATCGCGAACTCGGACTGATTCGCACCCTGTGCTGAATACTTAGCGATGAGAGCCTCAGTCTCTGCGAAGCCACCAGTGCTTCCCGGATAGCTGTTCTGGGGCTGGTAGGTCGAATTACCCTCGGAAGATTTTTGGCTGTCTCCGAAGTACACATTGTCTGCCTCGACCTCTGAACTCCGTCTCTTGTTGCCTTCCTTATCCGTCCAGTTTCTGATCTGGAGTCTGCCGCTGACCACGATCATGCGACCCTTGGTGAAATACTTAGAGACAAACTCGCCAGTCTGCCGCCAAGCTACGCAGTCAATGAAGTCGGTCTCCTTCTCCCCACCGTCCTTGCCACTGAAGTCACGCTCGACAGCTACACAAAAGTTGGCTACCGCCACACCACTGCCGGTTCTACGCAGTTCGGGGTCTCTGGTCAGCCGTCCCATAATGGTGATGTGATTAAGCATTGATATTTACCTCCTTGTTTCTCAGCCGATACACAGAGAAGTTTGTCGGCTCGTTATATCTGTTCTTGGCAGTTTTCCTCTCGGACACGATGTCATAACCCTGTCCCTTGAGGTCTGCGATTCTGGATGCGAGTCGCATGATGCCGTACTCGCCCATTGCCTCTAGGGCCGTGATGGAGCCGAAGTCCTCCAAATGACGGAGGACTCGCTCACATTGAGTCATCTTAGCCATTGTCGTTCTCCTCCCTATCAGTAGATCCACATAGAACTTGTGGGTGCCTTCAGTTTCTTAGTTTCCTTGCACCAGTCGCAGGACTCGCAGCGGTCAGGCTTCACGATACCCTTCTTGACCGCATCGAAACTGATAATGTCTCTCTTGAACGCTTCCATACCGAAGTCGAGATGGCTCTGCTCGATGTGGAGAAGGTCGATGTCCGTCACCTTTTCCTTTGTGGCGGCAGCTAGAAAGAACGGAAGCCGTTTGCCAATGTTCTGATACACGACCTCTTGGTACACAGCACCCTGGGTGTCGTAGTTCCAAGCCTCCCACCACATCACCCTGCCCTGATCCTCAACGTAGATCGGAGAGAAGTCCTTCATGATCTTGCCGTCCACGATCTTGTCACGGTGAAGGGTATCGACCTTAATCTTGACCTTCACACCCTCGATCTCACCTGTCATAATGACCTGTCTCTCACCACCAGTGAGGTACTTCATCATGAGGCGATCCTTTTTGATTCGTGCGATGATCTGCTCGGCCTGGATGTACTCAGCCTTGAGAGAGCCGTCCTTCTTGAACAGTGCCGGATGTGTTTCCTTGAACTGCTCCAGCTCGTCATCGAAGTAGGCATCCACATAAGAGCCGACCAGAAGCGAAGGTGTTTCCTCACGGACATACTTGCCACGGATCTCAGCCAGAGCCATGTTCGGGCACTTTCTGAATGTCTTCCATTGGCTCACAGAGAAATACTCACGGTTCGCTCTGGTGCTGAAGTAGTTGGCATTCGTCAGTTTCATTTGCCCTCACCAGCCTTTGATGCGGCTTCAGCACAAGCAGAACACAGAGCCTTGCTGTACTTCTTCTTTCTCCATGCAGCCACCTGCGCGGATGTCAAAGCACCTTCGGGCTGGATGTCCTTGCCGCAGGTCTCGCACTTGGCTGCTGTCTCAGTCTGGATCTGGGGCAGTTTGCTGCGGACACGGAGCGCATCCACCACATCACCGAATGCCTTGACCTTCTCGCTGCCGATCTGGATTTTGTGACCGGCCCACTGCTCAACATAGGGAGTCTTGAGCAACTTCGTGATCTGCTTCAGGTTGGTCTTGTTGCAGATGAACGGCTTCACAGGCTCCTGGAAGTGCATCACCACGCACTGTTCCTTGCTGCCGTCCGCTCCCATAACCAGTTCCTGACCCACGCTCTTGATGGTCAGGATGATGTCTCTTCCATCGGGAAGAGAGTACACACCCAAATAGTTGGGGTTCGTCATCGATTTCCAATGTGTCTGTGCCATTTACTTTTCCTCCTTCTTCATTGCGAAGCTGTATGTATTACCATCCAGCCCTTTCACTTCAATCCAGCAGGTCCCTGCCGCATTCATTCTTGCATTGACCACGGTGCCAGCCTGTTCAGCAAGGCGAATCAGTTCGATAAAGATGTCAGTGTTTCTCATCGGGCACCTCTCTTTCTGGGACTGCCCATGGAGTACATACAAGCCAGGGCAACCACAGAAGTGGCAATGGCTGCAACGAACTCGCTGACCGCGATCCAGCCGGACTCACTGGTGATCATCACAAATCCGTAGACAGCCAGTGCGAACAGACCGGCAGTCAAAGCACCGAACATCATTCTGAAAAAGCCCTTCAGCAGGCATCTGCCGATAGAACTGATAACCTTCCACACGCTATTGAAATTACCCATCATTAAGTTCCTTTCCTAATTAAGCCCCGAAGGGCATCTCTCACTTGTTTTTCTGCTCTTGCCCTCTCTTGGTCATCCAAGATTGGGCGATGGACTGTCACTGTGCAATTCCCGACCTGCACAGTCTTGGTTCGGTAGCCGGCCTTGATCTCGGTTGCCCAATCAGCAGGGGTCATCGTAATCACCCAATTCATACATGGCATTCAGCACTTCCATGCTGATGCCAGCTTTCTCCAAGGCCTTGCCCTTCTTCTCCAAGTCCCGAAGCTGATAGAGGTACTGCCTTCTGCGATAACGCAGTCTCTGCTCTCTTCTTGCCAGAGCCACCAGAGGAGACTGTGTCAGCCTCTCAATCTCCTTCTCTACTTGATCGTCCGTCAGGCCGAAATCCTTTGCCATACGATTTCCTCCTTTGTGTTTCCATTGTTAACCATCTGTAACTTGTCAGTTTACGTCTGTGGCAAAAAAAATTTCAGCAGGGTTCTCAATATTGAGACCAGAGACCATATCCATGATCTCGTCGCTGTCGAACTTACCCTTTTTCATCTTCTCATAGAAGGTTTTAGGGGTTTTGCCAATCATTTCAGCCACATCCTGCTGGCTTAGACCTCGCTCGGCAATGATGCCACGCAGCTTGTTGGTGTTTACCATTGTTGCCTTCCTCCTTATCATTAGTGAAGTGTGACCTGTCAGGTTACACCAACAAAGTAGCATAACATTTGTGACTTGTCAAGAACTTTTTTTCTTGCAAAGTCACATTTATGTGTTATAATAAATTTAGGAGGTGATCAACATGAGCATTGGAGCTAAGATAAGAGAACTAAGAGAGGCAAGGGGAATGTCTCTTGAGGACGTTGCAAAACTGTGTGGAACTACTAGACAAGCAATCTACAAATATGAGAATGAGATTGTGACCAATATTCCTTATGATAGGATTATATTGCTTGCAAAAGCACTCAACACTACCCCCTCCCAGCTGTTTGATTGGAAAGAAGACAAAAAAAGATCCCCCCATGAGCCTACGCTCACAGAGGGAGAAAAAGTTATGTTGGAGTTGTTTAGGCAGATACCGGAGAATCAGCAGCCGGTGGTTCTCGCAATGATCCGTGCTGCGCTATGTACTGACAAATGATGTCTATGGCAGTCAGCAAAGCCTTTTGAGGATTATCATTAGTTCTGATTAAGTACATGAGTTCATATTCGTTTCTTGTCATAAGTTCCACGCCCCTTTCAAGATTCCGTAGCCAAATGAATGTTCCAAGCAGATTATATTAAAAAACCAATTGAGGAATCAAGTGGAAATTGTCGGAAACTGTCCGATTAATCGGACAGAATAATGAGGTATATGTTATGTTTATTTATAGGTTATTGGATTATGTTTCAAAAATTGCGGTCTTTATTTGCATTATTACTTTAGGGTATTACATTTTTAAAGCCATTCGCAGTTTAGTGAGAAGAGACCCAATATCCTTTAACGAGTGGATTGGAGACATCTGGTATGAGGTTCAAGGGGTTGCAGGAAATCACACAAAGGTATTTTTGATTATTTCCATGATAGCCATATTGATTACAAACACAGCCTTGCATCAGATCGTGGGTATACACAATCTGAAAATCAAGCCAGAAGGAACTTATTGTTTTTATGTGGAAGCATCTCGGCTCGGTGGAAAAACCCATACCGTTCCTGCAGAAATCAAAATAGAAAAAGAAACCGAAGAAGTTGGAGACAAAGAACGCACATACACCTACTACTACATTGAACGGTTGGCTTTTCCCAACGGAACAGAAATCGAGATCGATGTATGGGACTCTGTACAAATAAACAAGTCCGCATATCACATAGATTCTAATGGAGACGAGTGGGAGCTAACTCTGCTTAACAAGCACGCTTATTCACCGCAAATAGAAGAGACAAACAATGCAGATTGGTTTAGCATTTCCATTTTGGCAATCGAGACGTTATCTGTTGCGTTTTCACTATTTGTTCTGTGCTGGAAAGATAAAATTAACGAGTCTTAATAAGTTTAAGAAGAGTGAGGGTGCCAGCTACCAACTAATCACCCCCACACCCGGAGTGATAGGCCATTGCTGACCTGGTGTTAGCCTATCATTTCACAATCAAAAAATCTACGGTCAAATAAAAGGATTTGACAGTAATATAAGGGGGGTAAGACCCTCGCATATTAGGGTAAAACCCCAACATAATTCCGAAATGAGGGCAACCAATGAAAACACGGCAAGATCCGTCTACGAAACCATACTACAGATGCCTATCCTGCGCTCGATTCAGAAAGAGCTGCGGAGGAATTCCTACGAGAGATATGGACCTGCAGAGCTGGTGCGAGTATATGCGTGATGTTAAAGAACTTGCGCGTTTGACCAATGCTTATATCTCAAAGGAGGCAGATGTTTCCATAAAGACCATAGAGCGAATCATGGCCATCAACATCGAGCAGGACATTATGCGAGCCACCGCCAGAAGAATCGAGCTAGTTGTTATAGGACCGGTGGGTGATCACACTTGCTATCTCGATTACGGTGACAGCACTACAGCCGAACGAATTAAAAGGCTGATGGCAGAGATTGAATACTGGCGCAATGAGAATGAAAGAAAGGCCAGAATAATTGATAAATACCTAGATATCTAAAAGTCGATGAAGGAGTGTAATTCTAATGACAATAAAAGAGCTAATTGCAATTTTGCAGCAGTTCCCGGCTGACGAAGAAGTTTTCGCCTATTTGGAAGTTGAAGAAGGTTCTCGCCCTGGATATATTTTTTCTGTGTACAGGGATAATTGGGAAGGAAAGATTAGAATTGATGTATGCGATGAGGATGTATGGAACCTTGCTGATTCGTAATTAACTATGAAAGGAGCGAATAAATGGGACAACTAAAAAAAGATGGTATATATCTAATGTACCTCAGAAAGTCCAGGGCAGATAACCCGGATGAGAGTGTGGAAGAAGTTCTTTCCAAGCACGAAAAACTATTGCAAGACTACTTCACGAGGGAGTTAGGACACCCCATACCAGAAGATTGCATTTACAGGGAAGTTGTCTCCGGCGGCGAGGATTTTGCAGAAAGAGAAGAAATGTGCAAGGTGCTGGCAAGAGTAGAAAGTCCCGATGTGGTCGGTGTGGCGTGCGCAGATCCCCAAAGATTGACGAGAGGCTCGTTGACCTGTTGCGATTTGCTCATTGACAAAATGAGATATACGAAGACACTTGTTGTTACCCCTATAATGGTATATGATCTGGAAAACAAGATGGAGCGCAGATTCTTCCAAGATGAGCTAATGAGGGGTCGAGATTACCTTGATTATGTCAAGGAGGTGTTATATCGCGGAAGATACCAAAGTGCCGCCAGAGGATGCGTGGTTGGCTCACCGCCATATGGCTACAACAAAGTTAAGATCGGCAAGGATTGGACACTAGAGCCTAATGAAAATGCCGATGTAGTTCGTCTGATTTTTAACTGGTATGCCAAGGAGTACAAAACGCCTGGTGCAATAGCTGCTGAACTGAACCAGATGAAGATCCCTCCATCAACAGCTGGAAAAGTGTGGACGAAAGAAAGTGTACTGGTTCTGTTGAAGAATGTTCAATATGACGGCAAAGTAATTTTCGGTAGAAAAAAGCAAACTGTTGTTTTTGAGAACGGCAAGAAGGTCACTAAACGCATAAAGCAAAAGCCAGAGGATATTTTGATTGTTGAGGGTAAGCACCCTGCGATTGTTGATCATGAGATATTTAAACTGGCTCAAGACAGAATAGAGGGCAGAGGCTATCTTGCTCCTAGAACACGAAGACCATTGAGTAACCCTTATGCCGGTCTTTTAAGATGTCCGAAGTGCGGATATTCTATGACATTTCATACCAAAAGGAATTTCCGTTATTTTAGCTGTAGGCACTATTGCAGCAAGACACTAAGTTACAATGATTTGGTTTCGACAGTAAAAACAACATTACTGACCGTGCATCTTCCAGAGTTAGAAGCGAAACTGGAGAACGGAGATGGTCAATCTTCCACCATCCAGAAGCAACTAATAAGCAAACTGGAGAAACAGATGGAAAGTCTCAAAGCTCAAGAAACCAAACAGTATGACCTATTGGAAACTGGCATATATTCCAACGAGGTATTCCAGCAAAGAAACTCTGCGCTTCGCGAGAAGATCACCGCTTGCTCCAACCAGCTTGCAGAGGCTAGGAAGAATCTTCCCGAAGCCATTAACTACGAGGAAAAGATTATCACTTTGAAGGAAGCCATAGCTTCGATAGATGATGATACCATGCCAATAGGCAAAAAAAATCGGCTTCTAAAAGCCGTAATAAAAGAAATGATTTATACATCAGAAAAGGATCAGCCATATGGACAGAACGAATTCTCTTTGGATATCACATTAAATATTTAATTATACCTAGATTCCCAATCTCGTGTATCCATATTTATCTGCACACACTAGATAGTACATGGTATATTGCTTAAATCGTAATCAATATAGCAAAGTATATACCAAAAAGCAAGGGGCATCCGTGTGGATGCCCCTTCTTTTATTCTGCTTTGGCTTTGAAAACCTCGTTGAATTCTGCCACAGCTGCCTCCAGCAGCACCTTCATTTCAGTGACAGAGGCTTTGATACCCTTCTCGTTCAGCAGATTAGCCAGCATATCCATAGCCGCTGCCAACTTAGCTTCGCCGTGCAGTTCCTTGTAGGTCTGCTCCACGAACTGAACGACAACCTTTGCCATTGCTCTCTTGGTGTCGGTGTCCAGGTACTTTGCGACCATCTTCTTGAAGATCATGCCAAAGATACCGAACAGGGTTACCAGCAGAGTGCCGATGATCTCTGCGCCGTACATATTGATAATTTCTGCAATCATGGTAATTCCTCCATTATTTTTTTATCAGATGGTATTCGAGTTCGTCCTTTGCCTCTTCCATCTGTTTCTGATGGTTTCCATCGATGCCGTGTGCCAAAAGAGCCAGCAAGGCTCTCTGGGTGACACGAGTGCTTTCATCGATATTGTCCAGACGCTTTTTATCATTAGCAAGGAATGCGTCCACTTCTTCCATGTGCTTCTCCAGTTTGCCCAGGCGAACATCCTGTTCAGCATTGGGTGCTTTCATAGCCGTAATAAGTTTTACGATCCAGTTTGCAGCACCGCCCAACGTAGAGATCGCACCGGCAGCCGCCAGCACAACAGCTACAACTTTTACAATGTCCATTGGAATCACCCCACTTTCAGACCCAGCAGGGCACTCCATGTTTCAGGACCGCATTTCGCATCCGCATTCAGTCCCATATCTTTCTGGAACTGGATCAGTGCCAGTGCGGTTACTTCCTCAAAAGAGCCAGTGCGTGGCAGGTCATAACCCTTTGCCCAGAGTAGATTCTGCATTGTCTTTACCTCATCACGCTTCATGCCCTTCTGGAGCATGGGGAGACGCACACTGTAGTAGACAGTTGCATTATCTTCCAGAGGAATGCTGACGGTCGGTGTTTCATCCGTGGCAACAGCGGAACCGTTTTCCAGAACCATGACGGTATGGCTTCCCTCTTTGACGAGGATATCACCGCGCTTGAGCAGTTTGTCCGAAGTCAGATACTTGCTGTCTGTAAACTTCTCATAGTCACCGCTGGCAACGAATTCCTTGACCATGGTCCTGGTGGTGTGTCCGTTACTGCCGTATGTAAGGTTTGCGCCGCCGGCAATTGCGCACACGTGCATCAGGCTTGAACAGTCGCATTCGCAAGGATCTTTGATCTCGCTGATGTCAAAGTCCACTGCCTTTGCTTTGGTATACAGAGTATTGCGACCATACTGGTCATAGCCGATATTAGGGTTTGCGCACGATGCTTCGCAGGCTCTTGCGCTCAGTTCTGCTACCGTGGCACTCTTGGGTCTGAGCATCACGTTCCACGGTTTGTTGTACCAGTCACGGGTAAGAACTTCCTTTCCGTTCTGGTCACCGGCTACGCCACTGTTGGCTTTGCCGTTCTCGTCAATGGACGCGTGTCCAATTTTTACTGTCATAAGATCACCTCCACATAATTGCCCACAAGTGCAGACAGATCATGATACAAAGGCTGACCGCTATCTCGGATGCAAAGGTAAATCACATCGTACTGAGAGTAGTAAAGTCCATTGTAGATTTCCATGTTCTTCTCGTAGGGAATCGGATCATCAATCGTTCCTGCATGAGTTTCGTCCACTTTGGAAAACAGGCTTTCAGTGCCAGTAGTACCGGGAACGTAGGTTTCTACAAAGGTATACTCAGGCTGCTCAGTGCGATACAGTTTGCCTTCATGCTGGAAGCGGAAGCCCTTCTGAACTGTCCGTCCTTCCTTGACCAACTCTTTCCATTGAGGAAACAGTTCAACAGCAGTCAGGGCAACTGCATCCTCCAAACTCTGAGAAGCCTGTTCAATCACAGGACGAAGCTGCAATGCTCTTTCGGTATAGGTCATACTGTTTCACCTCCCAGAAGAATAGCCAGTGCGTTCTCCATGTCAGCCATTTGCTGCCGTTCATACGCTCTCTGAGCGGCATCCAGCTCGTTGTCGGGTTTCCAAGGATAAATCTGGACATACCCCTTGCTTGTATCGTAGCAGTAACCTTCAACAACAGCATCGCACTTGTCATTAAAAAAGTCGGTTTCTATTGCGGTCATTGTCCCATCATTCGTGACGTGGCATTTATAATCTAAATCAATATAAATTGTTTTCATGCTACATCACTCCTTCTTTAACTCGAAGTCATAAACATTAATATTCGAAGTCAGTCCACTATCTACCCAATGATGTGCGAAAAATCCAATATAATATTCTCCTGTGAGGGATGACACGTCTAGTGTAAACGTTCCGCTATTGCTACCTTTTGATACAATTTCAAGTCTCGCAGCCGGAGCCGAATTGGGGGCTTTTCCGACGTGCATATTTATATATGAACACATGCCACTGGTTGAATAGGAATTGCCTTTTGCTGTAGCATCACAAGTAATTGCAATACTTGTGATGTCTGTCAAATCAATGCCGTTTATTGTAGATTTACCCCAACAGCCTAGTTTGCCACCAGAAAAAGAAATGGACATTGCACCATCACCGAATGTAGGTGTTGGATAAACCCAGTCGCTTACGGCTTGCCCCCATGTAGCATCCTGCCAGCCGCCAGTCCGAGAAGTGACATCAACACCACTTTGCACCAAGTATATACCCGTATCACCCCATGCACCGTTTTGATAGATTTTTATAGGCTTATCTACCTGCGCCCCATCCACATACTGCTTTGCGGACAAGGGATAGACAGCAATGCCGTTCTTTTTCAGTGCGTTAAATTCCACAGGACTGGATGCGCCTGTGGTGATCCAGACCATGCCCTCCGCTGCCTGTTCGGGTTCAGCTGCGCTGAAAATCCACGAGGTAATCTCCGCATCCGTATTGACCCAAATGGTGTTTTCCTTGGGGGAAGCAGGTTCAGTTGTTCCACCGACTACCTTGAAGTTAAGGCTTGCACCGCCACCACCTGCTCCATGCTTAAAACCTTTTGCCATCAGCGGTTCACCTCCATATGGATAGTCAAATCCACGGCAGGCTTTTCCTCGAAGCAGGTAAAGGTCACAACTCCGTCTGCGGTGTCCAGATCGTCCACCATCGCAAAGGCTTCCTTCTGTGCCAGTGCGGTCTCCGTGTCAGTAGAATAAACCACGCCGAAATGCGGAGTGTCGCTTGCAAGAACACTGTCCACCACAATGGACTGCGTATAGGGAGCAGTTTCAGACCAACTTGAAGCAGGAACTTCCACGATGATAATAATATGCAGATTGTCTGCGTAGATTTTTGCGTTCGTCTCAGCATTCTCAGCAGCTGTCTGGGCATTATCGGCAGCAGCCTGAGCGTTGTCAGCTGCGGTCTGGGCATTGTCTGCTGCCGCCTGGGCATTATCTGCCGCGGTCTGTGCATTGTCAGCTGCGGTCTGGGCATTATTCGCCAATGTCTGAGCATCTGTGCCGGCCTTCTTCGCTTCGGCAATTGCTTCAGCCTGTGCGGTAGATACAGGCTTGTCTTCATCTGCCGTGTTGTCAACATTACCAAGACCAACCTGATCAGCTGTTACGCCATGAGGATTGTCATCTTGATTTATGTGTGAATCGGCATGGTCGATGGCATCCTTCTTCGCATCTGCAATAGCATCGCCAGTTGCCTTGGCTTCTGCTGCCTTGCCACTTTCGGAAAGTGTTTCGTCAGTCTCGATACCGCCAGAGAGGGCGATGTTATGCGCCTCGTTGATGGCCTCCACCAGATTGTCCTTTGCAATGGTTTGCAGTTCCTCAGGGTTGCCGATATCGTTCATCAGCTCCTGATAGATAGGCAGAGAGGGTTCTGTGGAATGATCACCATCAGGATGCGCACTGATACTGACAGGACACACATTCGCCCAGATGGTAGGGATTGCAACGGTGCCTTCATTGTTCACACCGTAGACACCGATGCTCAGCCATGCACCTGGCTTCTCCAGTACCTCCCACGGCACTACCGTTTCAGACTCAAGCCTGCCCACAATCTTGCAGGTACGGCTCGCTTTAAATACAGCCGTCTTATCCAAGCCTTCCCACTGGCTGTCGAAACTGAATTCCACAGGAAGACCCACGGTGCCTGCGGTGATTCGGGAAGGTTTCTCGATGACTCTAGCGATGTTGCCAGTCACCTCGATTTTAATTCCATCCATTTAGACACCTCCTTAAACCTTGATATACCACAACTGGACTGCTGCAACTTTTCCACGAAGTGCAGAACCAACATGAAAGTTCAGTTCGATTGCCCCATTGTGGACAATGGCATTTACCCATGCGGAATTTTCACTTTCCAGTGTGCCATCGATGTAAGGCAGGTTGTAATTCTCGATATAGCCATGCTGGCGAATGATTCGTTCAGCAACAATATTAGTTGCCACAGCATTTTTCGCATCGTTGAGGGTGCTGGTTTCAACCAGCGCGGTATAAACTGGTGCGCCGTACCAAGTTTCCGTGGTAAGATATTCCACACCGGGAGACATCGGAGGATCAACCCACTCCCAATCTCCCCATGTATCATCCATACTCTTTCGGGCGAGCATAAGACCCTTGGTTCCAATGGGGAACAGAAACTGTGTAACAGCATTTGCATCCATTGGGATTACCAACATTTGTGCATAGTAGAATGTGATGCCATTGATGGTTTTGGAACCATCGTCACCCCAGATTCCGTAAATACCGAACGCCTTTGCATCGTCAATATCCGACCACAGGACTCTTTTGCCGTATGTGTTGCCAAGACCATACCCAGACGGAGCGCATCGCTCCAGAAGATACTGATCACTCGGATACACATTACCGATCTTAACCCTTGCCATAATTAGACCTCCTTGATCTCGTAGAAAATATTGCCGCTCTCATCCAAACTGAAGGTGGGAGCGGTCACACCCTCTTCTGCAACACAGAAAAGATCGCCAGTTGCGCTGTCCATCTCCAAGGCGAAGTATCCAGTGGGGATCTTGGTTGCCACATAGCTGATGCCCTGCGGTCCTCGATCTCCAGTGTCACCCTTATCGCCCTTATCACCCTTCAGCTCGCCCTTTGCCAGTTTGTCTTCCACATTGGTGATGAGCGTGGTTGCTTCACTCACAAGGGCTGTCAGAGCTGAAACTTCCTTCGCGGACTCCACCTTGTCACCCTCGTTGTACACGGTGTCCTCAACGAGCAGAGTGAAACTTGCGCTGGTCAGCAGCTTGTTCTCTGCGCCATACAGTTTGATCTCGCAATCGGCCTTGCCAACAGCGGATGTGGTCTGGGGTGTGAATGCATAGGAAATCGTGTTGCCGATGATAGAACAGCCATTGAAAATGATATTGCCGTCTGCCTTCTTTGCTGTAAACACAGCTCGGCATTCATTGGTAATGACATAAGGATTTCTGCCGTCCATCAGTGTGATGTACAGCAATCTGCCGGTGTCACCCTTCTTGGCTTTCAGCGATACATGAGAGCCATGTTCCTGAATGTCAAGGGAGATTTTATAAAACGAGTTAGTCATTTTGCTCCCTCCTATTCACTGAAAGGATAGCAAAAAGTGGCTTCGGTTTTCTAACCCCGAAGCCACTTTGCTTATTTAGTTACCAGAGTTTGTACTTGCGGATCGTAGACTCAGCCCAGCCCAGACTTCTTGCAATAGCAGTCTTTTGTGCTGCTGTAATACTCTGAGCGTTGATCTCTGCCATTACCTTTCTCACAGCAGAGTAACTGATCTTCTTGCCGGTTACCTTGTCCACATCGTTATCCGTGTTACTGTGGAATTTCTTGATGTGCAGATAGACATCTCTGGGCACATCGGCTGCAACGCAGTACTTCTCGTAATCTCGTACAGATGCAGCCGTGACACCATCATATCCCTGCTTCTCCCAGTCATAAGCCTTGACCTGCCACACGGCTTCCTCTTCCTTCATGCCACCGACGTTGATGAGGATGCTTTGCAGCTGACTTGCAGAGATTTTGCCCTTCTTGTAGGCATCGCCTCTGTCCTCGTAAGTGAATCCATACTTTTTCTCAAATTTCCATTCAGAGATAAGATCTTCAGCATCATCCTGCTTCGTGCCACAGAAGGAAACCAGAGTGCTTACGGCCTTGTTTTCGGAGATTTCACCGTCAAAGAACATATCCTTCAGCTCACTTCTTACGGAACTGTTGAAGCTATCCTCAGCCTCATCAGCGGTCTTTCCGTTCTTTTGGGCGGTCTGGATGATGTCCGTCTTTGCGGCTTTGGCAGTTGCCATATCACCCATGTTAACAGCATCTGTGAACTTCTCAATGGTGAACAAGCTCTTCGCCTTGTTTTTGCTCGTTTCACCATCGTCAGTGAGCAGGCTGTCAGCTACAGATCGGATTGCAGTTACAACATAGTCTTGAGAGATTCGCTTCTCGCCAATGATTTGCCTTGCGATGCGCATATACTCCGCAAGATTATTTGCATTCCATGCGATGGCTGCTTCCTTGACTCTTGCATCCTTCTCTTTGAAATCCTCGTTAATTGAATCTATTTCAGAGCTGATCGCCTTTTCCACAGTTTTACTGTCGAAGTGGTTCTCTCCGGTGATTCCCTTAACGATACGGTTGTACTCTGCGATGTTTCCACTTATCTTTGCTGTGGCTGCTTCCTGGATACGAGGATCATTTTCCCTTAATGCCTTGCGGAGTTCGCTTTGGTAGGACTCGGCAGTCTTATATCCACTCTTCAGTCGGGCAACGTAAGTTTCATCTCCGCTGGTGATTGCATCGTAGAGTTTGTCATACTTTGTGGCATTCTGCATGAACGGAATTGAGTCGAGGACTTTGTCCATTGCACTCATCTTCGTGGTCTTTCCTGCGTTGGAAACAGTGGTTGTTACTGTGTTGATAACCGCATTGATTTCTCTTCGGATGTTCTTCGCAGGGAGGAGAGCGAATGAAGCCAAGGACTCAGCCAGTCTCCACTGGGCTTCAGTCTGTTTCTTATCCAGTTCGATCAGCTGCTCCACGGTCATATCCGTTGTATCCGTTTTGCTGTACTTGTTCACTTTATCAATAGCATCCATAAGGTCTGCAACAATAGCCATGTCCGCTCTCTCCACATCGTAGCCCTGTTTCAGAGACCACACATCTCTTAGCAGAGGAATGTAGTTAAGTGGCATGAAGTCATCCATCAGACTGCCGGTGAGGGCTTCAAGGTACTTCTCGATATAGGTCTCATCCTCGTCATCATCACGCATTGCGTAAACGAGAGACTTGAGAACACCAGTAAAGATAATACCACGAATCAGAACAGTAACCTTCTTCACACCGTTCTTCCTATCACCTCTCGCGAAGTCACGCACGGCACTTTCCGCCATATTGGCAACGGTGTTCGGTTCGTTCATGAACGATACCACCATCTGCACATAATTGTTCTGGCTCTTGAGCATAGGAGACTTGGCGAAGATGGAGTCGTAGACCTGAGTGGCACGTATCACTTCCGTGAACCGTTCACCAACAGCCTTCAGGAACTCATCGCTTCCGGGTTTCATATCCTTGTGCTTTGCTACAGTCTCTCGCTTGCAGGCATTCCAGATCTCGATCCATGCGATCTTATCTGCTACGTTGGGTAGATTTGTGAAGAAATTGTCATCAACCTTATCCATTACAGCCTTACCCTTTTCCAGAGCTGTGCCTGTCTTCACCTTCTGGATGAAGCTCTTGTTGGAGTCAAGCAGGTAGCTGCGGATACTTCCACCAGTTGCCGTGTCGAAGCCACCGATCTCCTTTGCCATGGTCACACCAGGCGCGTACTTCAGCATCTCGTTGTAGGCATTGGAGTATGCCTTGTTCCACTTACTGGTCACAGCCTTCGAAACGCCACGAGTAATAGCAGGTACTGCTCTAAAGAGTGGGAGACCACCGAAATACTTCGGGTCGATTAGTGCATAGGCTCTCGTAATAGAGGTAGGCTGCTGAATCAGTACGGATGTGGAGTAAGCCACAGCATTCTTGCGGAACATACTCACCAGTTTCTTACCAGGCTTTTGCAACTTGTCCGTAATCGCGCCGCTGTTGGCCTCTCTGTAGAGGTTGTCAAAGTATGTCACCGCTTCATCACCAAATGCATTTCGCATTGCTGCCTTGATGGATGTACTGTCGGCAACAGAGTCGGAGTAGAAGCTACGGTTCATGACTCTGCGGATATCCTCAAGCGCAGGAACTGTGCCGTGGTATCTGGACATCTCGTTCACATGGTCTACCCAAGTTTCGCTGAATCCGTCAAGCAGGAAGGGTGCTTTCGCATTAGGATTCTTCTCATGGGTAAATCCGGCATTGCTCATGCTCTGGAAACCGGCTGCTGCCTTTGCCTGAGACTCTTGTGCTTGAGCCTTGAAGTCACCAGAGATGCGAACTGGGAAGTAATTTTCCTCGTTAAACATCTCGACTCCATACAACATCATGGAAACCTCGTTGCCCTTGCCACCCATTACCTTGGATAGGAATGTCTGCATCTCCTCTACATAACCCTTCTGCTTTGCAGTCAAAGTATTTGTGATAGCCTCGCACTGCTCCTCGTTCAGTTTGTAGGTGTCCGCAGGTTTCGGGTTGGTCAGTGCAGTTTCCTTGAATACGAAACCACCGTACTCGATGTTCTTCAACGCACCCTTTCGTCTGGAGTAGGCATACAATGCCATGAGCTGTCCCAGAGTCAGTTTGAACTTCTTGCCGGTGTTGTCGAGGAACTCTCTGTCGATTTCCTTGTTGATATCCCAGTTGTTGAAGCCATACTTCTCGACCATCTCGTCACGGAAAGCAGCCGCCTCCATAACATCCTGCATGACGATGTTCTCAGAATTTGCAAGGTTCATGAACAGCTCTGCAAATGCTTCCGAACCGATGCGGTCGAGAGCATAGTACAGTTTCTCATAGTTCCAGCCAATCGCATTCTTCAACTTCTTGGCAACAATGGCAATGTCTTTTTCAGGAATCTTACGACCATCGAAGTCATTGAAGATTGCGCTTGCCATCTTCTCAATGGACTCAGCTTTGCTCTTGACGAACAGTTTGTTTGCATTTCGGATGGAGTGAAGCACCATCTTGTACGCTCGTAGCAACCACTCCAGTTCCTCTTTTGTCATATCTGCCACACGCATATTTTTGAGGATATTCACTCTTTCGTCATTGTCCATGAAGGCTCTCAGAGATTGCTCCAGCACCTCATTGTATGCTGCCTTAACTACATCCTGCTTGGCATTCTTCAAGTTTGCATACTCGGTCACCAAATCGTTGAACAGATTGTACACAGGTGTGTTGAGCCTTCTGTTCCGCTGCGCGGTCAGTAGGTCTTTCAGTTTTGCCTCGTTTTCCTTGCGCTTGGCATCCAGCATCATGAACTCTTCGTCTGTAAGTTTCGCTGCGGAGTCGGCGTTTGTGATGTCGATAGCAGCATCCAGTTTGGCAATGATTTCCTCGGTCTCACGAACCAACTGCGCTTTACCAGAGGCGGTAACAAGGTCAGCATCGATACCCTTTCGGATCAACTCATCATTGGAGATGTGATCGGTGAAAAGGTAGTCAGCCAGTTCCAGAGCCTTAGAGGCAAATCCCTTCATGTCCTCTTTGACATTCTGCTTCTTGTTGCCATGCTTCAGGATCTTGTCCAGATCGCGGACAGCCTTGCGGACCTTGTGCCGAAGTTCGGTCTGCTCCGCTCTGAGCTTCTTGTTCTGCTGGATTTCCTTAACGTGTTCCCTGGTCTTTTGTGCTTCCTTCTTGCGCTCTCGGTCGATGACCTTTCTCAGAGGCTCAGAGGCTTCCATATTCAGCAGTCTCTTATCGTAGCGATTGATTTCCTTGGCTACATCTTTCGCATCACTCTCAAGCTGTCTGAGCTTCTCAGTGTCCCTTGCCCCTTCGCTGAAACGGATCTTACGGATCTCGTGGTTCAGTCCGCTCAGTTTCGTCTCCAGCTCATTCAGCTGCTTGATGTGGTCTCTGTAGTCCTGAATCATCTTGTACTCGACACTGCTCTGACTCAGACCCTCGAAAGCGTTTGCCAGCATATGACGGTTGGTGATGTTGTCGGTCTGCTGGGAGGAGTATTGCCGTTTTACTCCGCCTGCACCGTTGCCTGCTCCATTAGATTTGCCAGAATTTGCAGAACTAGGCTGTCCGTTATTTCCGCTCCGTTGTCCTCGGCTTCCAGTATTTTTCTGGTTATTAGCATTCTGGATGCTTCCGTTTGAATTACCGCGCCCACCGCTAACAGAGTTTGCATAGAAAGACCGCAATCTACTAGTGCTTGCAGGAACTCTTTTTGTCTGGCGTCCATTTTGGATCATCCTCCTCAATTCATCAATCAGTTCATCTTGGTTCGCATAGTCGAGCCTTGCAATGATATCGTAATCACCAAAGCCATGGTCCATAAACAAATACAAGAAGAACTTAGCATCTTTTCCATCCGTGCTTCGTTCTACACACTGAACTCCGCCGTGGTTTGCCATGCTGTGGTATCCAGTCGAGATTCGAGAAACAACAGCTGCATACTCATCTTTTTCTAATTTGATAGTATTTCCGTTGTTCCACTTAATTCCAGTCCCATTCTTGATAACATATTTAATATCGTTAAATCCAATGCTATCATAAACTGCACTCTTTTCTTCGTCAAGTCCCGCGTCATTTTCATTGACAATCTTTTTCGCAAGTGCCTCGGCCTTTGCCTTGTCATACTGACGACCCTGGTTATGCTTTGCAAAGTCGGTAACAGTTTCTGCTGTGGTGTCATTCAGAGTAACGACCTTCTGAGGCAGGTAGTTGCCGTTGTTGTCATACATTCTGCGGTCGGTAAGCACCTTCCAGAAGAACGGCTCCACCTCATCGGTCTTGTTGCCATTCTCATCATACTTGTATGCCAGGTCAGTCAGCTGGACTCTTTCACCATTCTCGTTGTAGCCGTTTACAGCAACCAGTCTGCCGTTGCTCGGCACTGTACCAGAGAAGCGGTGCAGGAAGCCAAGGTCATCGCAGTACTCAAGGTAGTCCTTGGTAATCTTTGCACTGTCCTCGTAGCTAACCGTCTGATCCCAGAATTCGTTGGGGAAAATCTGAGACTCGACCTTGCTCTTTGCAACCTTCACACCATCCCATTCGCCACCGTTGAGCTTGTCATACAGCGCGGACAGAAAACGGTTGCTGCGTACCACTGTCATGTTCGGCTTGCCGCCGGTGAGGATTGCGATACGAGCGTTTCGGATCTCGTGGATGCGCTGAATCTGTGCATCCGTCTTACCCTGCCATCTCAGCACATCATCGGAGAGGACCTTGTCGGACTGGGTACGGCTGTAGTCAGTAGATCTGACAGCTTTGCCCTTTGCCTCATTGCCCTCCTGAATTCTGCGGAACTCTGCCACCACATCAGCCTTGCCGCCGGAAGCGTGGTAAGGAATGATGAAGTCACGCACCCACTGCTTGAACATCTCACGAATGTGGTTGTCATTGACACCGATTGTGATGGTGCCGGCAGTCTCGTGCTTATCTCGGTTATCGAAAGCCACAGAAGGTTTCATACCGCCAACAGCAGTGTCCTTCACATTGCCGTCTGCATCCAGACCGCCGTTCAGAGGCATCAGGGACTGGTTAATGGAGAAGCCCCATGCAGCAAATGCAGGTACCGCACCGTCAACCTTGGTGTAGCACTGAACCATGCCACCCATGGCCTGCATCTCAAGTGCAGCCAGCAGGTAATCGGAAGCGTTTTCGTATCTGGCATCGGAAGTGGACTGGAATCGCTGACCACCGATGAACGCCTGAATCTTCTGCTTCATTCTGGCTCTCTTCAATGCATCTCTGGACTGCTTATCCAGTTTGCCCTTCTGGTTGAGGAAGTAGTTATTGAGAGTACCCTGCGCTCTACCCTTGATGGCATTGGTGGTATTGTTGGTAACCAGAACACCCTCACCCAGTCTTGCTTCGGCATAAGGCGTGATAGCCTTGCCGTAACCGGCACCCTGTGTGGTACGGAATGCCCATGCATCCTTGTACTGGCTTGCAAATGCCTCGCCGTTGTTCAGATCGAACAGAACCTCGTTAGGCACACGGAACTTAGGATTGACCTTCTTGAGGGAGGAGTCTGCGAAGTACACATTCTCCAACCAGGTCATGGCCTTGACCGTGTTCATCATAGGCTCCAGTTCTGCCAATCTAATACGGTCAGCCGGCTTCACCTTTTCGCCCTGGTTCTCTGCCTTTTCGAGCTTCTCGGTGAGCTTGTTGAATTCCTTGGTTAGCTTGGATGTCAGCGCACCCTTGGCTTTGCCAAAGCTGATACCCTGCTCGTCAGCGAACTTGGATACCTCTGCCTTCATCTTAAGATATGCATCGGCCACATCCTTGACATCCATGTCACCGTAGTAGTCCTGATACTTTTTGATGTTATCCAGCAGACCGCCAATACCGATCCATCTGGAGAACACATAGCACTCAGGGCAAGGAACAGGGTTACCAGATGCGAAGACATCATCGTAAAGCTTTACGATTTCGTCTGTGGTCAAGCCTCTTCCAAGGGATACCATCTTGGCACTCATTGCATCGATGACCGCCTGTGTCTTGGTGCAAATCGAAGGGAAGTCATAGGTGGTACCGTACTGTTTGTCCGCATTGGCCTTCATGCCGGTGAACACCGCAGATCCTACGAACTGCATGGTCATGGCAAAGTCATTGGTCTTGCAGGCCATGGTACAGATCTTTGCGAACATCTCCTTCTGCCGCTTGGCATCGTCCTCGGTGATGTCCTTCATCTCTACGGAGAAGTTGATAAACGCACCGATCGGAGAATTCTCGATGTCTGCAATTGTGACCTCGTTCACCTTGTTGCCGTCTCTAACAAAGGATCGCGTGCCGTCAGCATTCTCCACGGCATTGAAACCGGCTGCTTCTGCCAGAGAACTGTAGGAGTAATATGTGCCGTCCTCGACAGGCATGACCTCCAGACCTGCTTCCTTGGCGATAATGGATGCCTGGAAGTTGTCACTTGCATCTACCAGTGCCTCTGCGAACATGGTCTGCAACTGCTCGAAGACTTCCTTCATCTCCATGAGAGCTTCGGTTTCCTTGAACTGGTTCTCGGTGTCCTGGTAAACCTTCAGGAATCGATTGATGAATTTACGGATACACTCAAGGATCTTATCACCCAGAGACTTATCCACCTTGCGAATCTCAGCAATCTTCTCCATGACCTTGCCGTCATCCAGCATACGGTTAAAGGCGTTTGCAACCACTTCGTCATAGGCTTCATCGTAGGAAACTTCCTTCTTGCGGATACCTTCCAGACGGGTCTGCTCCTTCAGCACCAGATCATGCAACGACTTGCCTTTTTCACCATAGGATTTTGCAAGGAATTCTGCCATGGCCATATACTTGTCCAGACTCCATACCTTGATGAAGTGAGTCAACTCATGGGATAGTGCAGTCAGTGTCAGACCCTTGGTGCCGCTGTAAGCATTCAGATTGATACGAATCTTTCCGCCACTCATATAAACGCCGGCATACGCAGCCTCTTCCACGCCTTCATCGTTGAGGAATACTTCAATGGGATTACCATTCTCGTCCTTGGACATATAGGAAGTGAAGAATTCGAAGTCGGTGCCGATGCCCATCTGGTGCAGGATCTTTGCAGCCTCAAAACCTCCGCGCTGTTCTTCGTTCAGTTCACCAAGGTCTTTGGCATTTGTGACAACATCAATAACACCGCCACCACGGTTGTAGGTGATCGTGAGTTTCTTGCCCTTCGGAGCTTCCTTGCCCTCTGCGGCAGCCTTCTCGGCCGCTGCCTGCGCTGCGGTACGCATCTGCTTGTAGCCTTCCACTGCGTTCTTGCCGCTGGCCTTCTTTGCGTTCTGTCCCAAGACATAAGCACTATTTGCCTGTGCTTCACTCAGCTTCGGCGCGAAGATACCTGCCTTGAGATCCTCCGCAGAGTAGCCGGAGTAGCCGTAGGTAAAGCCTTCATCGATGCCGTTGAGGTACTCGCCAACAGTCAGACCAGAGGCAGGATCGTAGTCACGGATGACAACTGTCGCATCCTCAGGAGTGATGTTCTCAATATTGCCAACAGCCTCAAAGAGGTAGGACTTGTTATCATCTGCGTAGGCGATGCCGCTTGCATTCACCTCTTCACCGTCAGCCTCGATGACCATATCCACCACTTTGCCGGTTTCTTTGTCCTTGATGAAGTTCAGAACCTTTGCCTTGCGCAGGTCGATTGCTTTGCCGGACTCGATGACGGTGTCCTGACCGTCCTTGGATACGTTGTATCTGCTCTCGGTACCGACTCTTTCCTCCAAGGATTTGTAGGCATTGGGGCCTTCCATACTTGCCAGTTCTTCAAGAGCAGCTCGAACCATTCGCACCTTGTCGATGTTCTTCTTGTTGTAGGCTTCGAAATTGACACTCTTGGTACCGATGTCCTCTGCCCATTCTGTGGAGTAGTCATCCGACATATCGGACATATCGTTCTCCCACTTCCTCATGAGGCGGTCATTACCGATGCCGGACTCATCACCCTGAATGATATTCTTAGGAAGTGCCTCACTGGCCGCCTGCATACCCTTCTCACTTCTGACAAGGGTGCTTTTCTCTGCACGAGTCATCTCCTGCCCGGTCACATACTTGGTGACCAGTTCTGCCAGTTTGGAGACATCCTCTTTCTGACCCAGTTTCACAAGGCGATTCTCAACTGCCTTCTGGATGTTTTGCTTATCCTTTACGGTGATCTGATCCTGATTGGCTGCCAGCAGATTGCGGATCTGTGCGCCTGTCATGGCTTTGCCGCCCTTGCCGTCCTTGCCCTGCACCTGCTTCTGGTACTTCTGAGCTAATTTGTAGCTATCACTCTTCTTGTCACTCTCCAGACCTTCCTGGATGAGGGCATCGGTTTTGTCACCGTACTTCTCCACAGCTTTGATGTTCGCTTCGTTGCCCTTTCTACTGTTCCATGCAGTCTGGACCACACCCTCGATGGAAGCATTCGCGGTGCCGGTAACAAAGCCACCCAAGGAATCAAAGGCAACACCCTCGAACATTTCACGCCATGCTTTCTTCTTGGCTTGTTCCTCGGTCATGCGAGGGTTATTCTTCATCAGTTCCTTAACGGTTGCATAGAAGTTGCTCTTGTCCTTCATGATCCAGTTATCAGCAACATTGCCGATAACGGAGGACAGACCTTCTTCCCATGCTTCGCTGATGCCCTGGCCAAGAGCCTTCTTGAAGTAGTTCTTGAGTGTAGCAGAAGAACCGACCTTCATCAAACTGTCAATGCCCATCATCTCGGTAATACCTTCTGCCGCACCTACGATGGTGCCGTACAGAAGAGCCTGCTCCGGGGTGCCTCCTCGGCTGAGTACATCGTCAATTCCAGAAGCTGCGCCAGATCCCATGAAACTAGTAATGGTTCCTGCCTTGGTGAAATACTCTGCCACCTTGCCTGTCATACCGCCAGCCTTGGCAAGAGAGCCAAAGAACTTGCCTGTAGCCATGCTCTGTGCTCCACTTACACCCAGATTGTACACATCGCCCCAGCCCTTGCCACCGATCAGCCACAGATCCTCATCAAAAACATTCTGGGCAACACCGTTTTCATCCACACCATTAAACTTATCGGCAATAGCACTCTGTCCTGCGGTGAGATACTCATTGGGTGTGAGGTAACCCTTTTGTGTGACCGTACCTCTACCTGCGAACTCAGCTAGGTTGTCAATGTAGTCAGCAAGGCCCAGACCTAACGGTGCGGACAAAACGGCACCGGCAGTGTAGCCTGCACCCTTCAAAAAGCCGGAGGTGGCCTGTTCGCCAGTAGCCTGCTGCTGATTATACTTCAGCTCGGCATTGATCTGGTTGTTGACCTGCTCCGCATAAGCATAAGCCTTATTCGGATCTTCAGCGTACAGATAACCGAACTGTTTCTTCTGAGCCTCGCTCCAGTCATCGTTCATCTCACGATAGGAGGTGTCATTGCGATAGTTCGCAATCTGCTGGTTGATCATCGCACCAGGTAACGATGTGTCAGGAGAACTGTATGTATAATTCTCTGCCATGCGCTCCCACCATGTCTTGTTCTGATCCGCTTCTGCTTCAGCAACCTTCTGTGCCTCGTAGGACTTTAAGCCGGAGAGGGACTTGCTCTGGTACTCCTTGTCTTTCTGATAAAGATCATACTGGTAGTAAGAAAGCCAGTCCTTCTCCTCGCCATCTTCCAGCGTACTCAGTGCCTTCTGGATATCATTATACTTCTGACCACTCCACTTCTTGTTGTAGCCATCGTAGCGTACAGCAGTGTTGTAGTCCTCCTCAGTTTCCCACTGGGAGTAATACTTCGCAGCCTGGTCGAAGCTATCCAGGATGGCTTTCGAGTCGTTGCTATAGGAATCCAGCAGATCAGATAAACTGCGGTAGCTGTCCTCTCTGAGGTTGCTCCTGTTGTTTTCCAGCCATCTGCTGATAACATTGTACCTATAGTCCAGATCTTCCTGTGCCTTCCGTCTGTTGGCAGCTACATCTGAGGCATTACTCCAGCTAATCTTTTCGTATTCACTCTGCGATGAACTCCGAAATTTATTGGCTTCGTTCACGAAGATATCGATGTAAGAGTCATCGACTTTTTTAGCATCCGCTTCGAAGCGTTCGTTGCGTGCCTGACTTTTCAGTTCTTCATAAGAAGAGCCTTGTGTCCCTCCGCTAGTCATCGAACCGCTGCTACCATTGGATTTTCTCTTCTGTTCTTCGCGTGCTTGCCTTTTCAGTTCCTCATAAGAAGCCACGCTCATACCTCCTTTCCTTTATAAGCCAAGTTTATTGGTAATGATCTTCACATCATCGCCGGTTACCTTTCCGTTGTTGTACGCATTTTTCAGAGCATTATCCACATAGTTCTTATACTGATCACCAGTTGTGCCGGAATGAGCATAAGGCAGATTGTTCACAAAGTTCTGTCCTGCTGTACTGAGTGTATTTTGCTGCTTGCTGGCTTGATAAGCAGCCTCGGTTTTCGGTCCCCAAACGCCATCGGCAGTAACACCCAATTCAGCCTGCTTTGCCCTGATTTCATCCGGGGTCATTCCTTGTGCGTTTGCGTAGTTGTAACTACCGCCACTACTCTTCTTAACGACTCCACCGCCGGAGGAAGAGGGATTCAACTTAGCCAGTTCTTCATCGGTAAGACCAAGCAACTCGCCAAGACGGTCATAGCTGCCGGTTTTTTCAAGCATGAGGTTTGCAGCTGCTTCCTGTCTTTCCAGTTCTTGCAGGTATTCGTTCCATGCCAGGTCCTTGTCGGACAGATGCTCGTTGTAAGCCTCCTGTCTGCCAGTCTGATATTTATCGTAGTCAAATTCGCGCTCGGTATTGTAGCTGTCGGTCAGGTAGCTCAACTGCTTATACCAGTCATCAACGCCTGCCTGGTATCTGCCGTAGTCCTGATTCTCCAGACCCATGTACATATTGAACATATCATTCAGCCGCTGACCTTCGTCCGAATAACGGTTGTATGCCATCTGGTACAGTTCCGGCATGATGTCATTCAGATGACTCAGCTGCTGATTGTATGCCTGCTGACCAACAGTCTGTGCATAGGAGTTGCCGTAGCCACCAGTCATAGCTGCAGCCTGACCCATGGTATCCATCATTGCCATCTGGCCTTGGCGGATGTAGTTGTCCTTGTACTGGTTGTACAGGGCATCGGAATTGAAGTCATAGGAGAAGGGATCTCGATTCTCGATTCTGTTCAGATAATCATCGATCTGGTTCTGCCACTGAGACTGGTACGCACCGGGTTTGTTCGACTGGTGCTGATTGAGCAGTGCGTTTGCCTGATTCACCACATCGCTGGGCGTATAGTCGTTGTAGGTGAAGTCCTGATAGGTGAAACCAGAAGACTTGTCCGTTGTTGTATCGGTAGTGGTATCGGTTTCACCCTTGGTATCGGTTCCACCCTTGGTGTCTGTTGTAGGTGCATTATCGGTGATGGTGCCACCAGATGCCGTTTCTGCACCACTTACAGCACCATCTGCAACCGTAGACAGTGCGTTCAGTCCTGCGCTTGCAGGATTGTTCACTGCCGTCTTAGCATTGTTCACGGTTGCCTGTGCAGCCAGATTGAGCGCATTTGCACCTGCTGTGTTGGAGCCACCGTACAGCGATCCCAGGGTGTTCTTACCAGCGATGCCATCCACCGCAAGTCCGTGGTCTTTCTGGTACTGCTTGACGGCTGCCGCAGTATCTTTGCCGTAGACACCGTCTGCACCTGCGTTTCCCACATTGTAGCCAGCCGCCGCCAGTGCCTTCTGGAGTTTCTGGACATCACTGCCGGTACTGCCAACGCGGTACAAAGGCTCAGAGGATGTGGAACCTGCAGCCTGTTTAGCGGCATTGACGGTCGCAGTCGCAACGCCGCTAAGATCGGGTAGTTTTTTAATTGCCATTGGTTATTCCTCCAATTCGTAGTAGAGATTTCCGTCATCATCGAGGATAAAGTTGATCTTCCCTGCCGCCTGATAAGCAACTCCGTCTATCTCTTCCTCGGTGAAATAGTCCTTTCCCTTTACTGGTGTGTATCCATCAAACTCTCCGTTTTCCTTGGCTCTCAGGATATCTGCTTCCAGATCATCAAACAGTTGCTCCACTTCTTGCAGTTCCTGGATGATCAGGGTGCGCAGCTCATAGTAGGACATCTCACTGCCCTGTACCGTGAAGGTGGATGTGGTCTGTGTTGCCCCACCCTCTGCTCCAAGGGTAGGAAGTGCGTAGTTCAGCTGTTCTACAAGCTGGTGCAGATAGCTTTTGATTTGAGCCAGCTGTTCCGCTTCGGTCTTCCCTGTGATATTCGGATATCGGATATTCACGCTCACGAGACATCACTTCCTTGTTCAATGGTCTTGGTGATGGAGTAGATTCTGCCCTCGCCCTCACCTTCAATGCGGATACGGAAGTGGTCACACCGTCTGAGGCGAATCGGGACAGGGAAACTGCGCAGGCTTGTCACCGTCATGTGGCACACCTGATTCCAGTCACCAATGGAGTCATACTGGATCTTGACCGTTACCTTAGCACCGATCTCCAGACTCATACGCATAACAATTCTGGAGATGTACTTCATGTTCGGCATAGCCATGCCTATGACACCTGTCTCTGCCATCCATGCTACCTTGCCTTCATGCGGTGTTGCAGAGCCAAGCATGGTGAGGATCTTCTTCGTTTCATGATCAATTGCATACAGTTCGCCAGAGAACGAGCAGAAGCAATCCACATGGAGGTTGTCCTCCTTGTGCCACATTGCCCTTGCCGTATCGTAAGCGAACAGATGGAACACACCATCTGCGGTCTTCATGGTGATGTAATACTTATTACCGTGTGCTCCAGAAACGGCATTGCTGTACCGCACATCACCAAGCACATGAGATATCTCCACAGGCAGTGAACCGTCATAGGCACACACAGCGTTTCCTGCCTTGTAGTACAGAGTCTCATTGACGATGGCCAGACTCCTGTGGCTTCCTCTTTGCACACCACGGCAGGCAGTGTTCTGGAGTCGGAAGTTGGCAGGATAGTCACCGTACACTTTGTGCATGAAGTTCTCTTTGAAGAACAGCGGATAACCCAGATGGACGATTGCACCAGTGAACTCACCGTCAGAACCACAGGACACAGCGTAGCTGTCTGTGGAGAGGTTCATGAAGCAGTTCCAGTTCTTGAAGTCACCCTGCTTGCAGGCATAGATTTCGTTGACCACATCACCATCAGCGTTGGTACCGTACCGACATCCCCACAGACGGTTGTTAGACTCCACGATGAAGTCCATGATGGGCATTTTTCTCTCAACTGTAATCTTTCCCTGTGCCACTGTCTGGGTAGCGACATTGTCAAGAATGCCTGTGATGATCAGGTGGTCATCACCACATCCCCACAGCGCATGGGAGCCGTTCAGTCCTGTGAGTCCCTCTGCCGTAATGCCGGACAGCTTCACACCGTCATACTGCTTGAATTCCTTGCCAATGCCGGTAGAAATGAGCTTGATATAGGTGGTGGCAATGTTCACCCACATAGCACTGGAGGTGGAATACTTCTTTAGGGTGTGCGGTGAACTGGAAGTATCAATCCACAGCTGATTGTTCTTGGGTTCATCAGGTTCCACCGCAGACACAGTCGCATTCTCGTAGGCATCACCAGTCAGCGTACACAGCTGGAAGGACACATCTGCTTGGGTGGTAAAACTGGCATCGATGTTGCCGTGTTCGTACTCTTCATCATTCTTGATGGTGTTGATGTACTTTCTGTCCGGCATGATGATGACATACGCACCCATGGAAATCAGATCCTTGGGGCAGTCAGTTTCTGCTATAGACAGTCCCATCTCGATGCGATCCTCACCGACCACGAACGCAGTGCCGTCCACATAGCACAGACTGTTCTTGGCAATCAGACCAGTGGCATGAACATTGTCAGCGTACACACCACGCTTACCTCTGGGTGCGAGGATGGGGTAATAATCGGAGGTCATGTTCTTCATGTCGTAAAACTCATTGTCCCCGATTCGCAGATTGTGGTTGTAGCCAAGGAAGGCATCCAACATCTGTCTGCTCTTTTGTTTCACGTTAATGGTAGGATACTCCATGTCTACCCTCCTTGCCTCAGAACACAAACTGCTTGCCACGACTCAGGGGCATATGGGTTCTGGTGTAGTGTTTCTTGTAGCCTTCGTAGACATTGTTGAACAGGAGGATGGCGTTGTTATAGCGGTCATCATCACTGTTGTGGTAGTCGATCATAGCCTCCAGCCATCTCAGGTACATCTCATCGTAGGGAGCCGGCACCAGAAGCTCCATCTCCTGATCGGCAACACTGTGGTAACCGTAAAAGTAAATGGGAGCGTTGCACTCATGCGTATCGATGATCTGTGCTTTGACTCTTCCGTCCAGAGTGGACAGCCATTGGATCTTGTCTTCCAGCGTGTAAGTGTTGGGCTTCAAGGCATCGACCTTGGTAATTGCATCAGCGATTGTCATTGACTTTCACTCCTATCTGAAAAAGGGGAGCCGCTGAAGCCCCCCTTTCATTATTTGGATGCTTCCAGCATCTGCTCCATCTTCTCATCCTGCTTCTCTGCTGCTCTCTTGGATCTCTCGATCTCGGCAGCAACATGGGCAGGTACCATGGACTTCTTACCTCTGGGGAGCAGGTAGTTGACACCGTTCACACTCACGAAGAGGTTGGGATCATCGTTTGCGTAACCCTTGGGTACGAAGACCTCCACGCGGTCTTCATCGGGAGTCACAGCAGGCACAGAAGCCTTGTTTTCATTTTTAGCCATTGGTTTATCCTCCTAATAAGTTAGGGGGGCAGGGCTTTCGCCTTGCCCCCACAGAATCATGGATTTAGTTCTCCTCGTCAGTTGCGCTGAAGCTGGAGCAGCTCATGACACGCAGAACACGTTCGGGATACAGGATGGTAGCACCGTTGGTCTCGAACTTGTAGCCGATGGTGCTGAACTGGTTCAGAGGACCGCCGACCTGGGACTTGTCCTTAACGATCATCTCCAGTGCGCCGCCTTCGGGATCGATGATGCCGAAAGCGTCCTTGCCGAAGAAGTAGGTAGCGTAGGTAGCACCGCCTGCCTTGTTGACATACTCACCCTTCAGGATGGGAGCGAATACGTTCTCGATGAAGCGGCAGCCATGCAGTTCACCGATTTCGCCGTTGAAGATCTCGGTGGTAGCAGCGTACTTGTGAGCCTCAATCCATTCCTTGGACTTACGCAGATCGTAAGCTGCGGAGGGATGGATGACAGCGTAGAACTTGCCGTTGATGGTGGGAACACGGTCCTTCTTCATCTTGGTGACAGCCTTTGCAACCATATCGGGAGTCAGAACGGACATGACAGTTGCGGATGCTTCCATCGCATTGGGTGTGGTGGGAGTGCCGGCAACAGAGCCGTCAGCCAGAGTGATGTTGTCGCAGTACAGCACGTTGGTGTTGACCAGCAGTGCATCGCGGATCAGGGTTTCCTGAGTCTCAGCAGCGGATGCGCCCATTTCCTCAGTTGCGCCCAGGATGACATCGTCATATGCTCTCATCTCCAGCTTGTCGGAAACGGTGGCATAGGTACCGTACTGGTTGATGGAGCCAGTCTTGGAACTCATGCCGAACTTCTGACCAGTGGGGATGACACCTTCCTGCAGCTGACCAGCCTTTGCGAAGGTGTTCCACTTACGCCACTCAACGGTGGTACCGTGGTTGGCAGGCAGTGCCTGCTTCTTTGCGAACTGAGCGTAGAACAGTTCAACACGAGCATTCTCCAGAAGCTCGGTGTCATAGAAGGTCTTCAGCTCACCAGACAGGGTGTTGACACCATCAAAGGCCTGAGAGGTGCCGTCATAAGCGTTGACATAGTTGCCGGTAGCGTTGACCAGAGTACCTGCTTCAGCAAACAGCTGCAGGTGGAACATCTTGATAATTTCGTTAAACATAGTGTTTTTCTCCTTCCGTAATGTGGCGATGAGAATTGTATGCCTTATCTTCCGGGATACAGTTTCTCCCCACGAGCGGCAGCGGCACGAATCTCTCTCTTGAGAGCTTCTCTCTGTGCCTTGCTTGCCTTTGAGTAGTCGAATGTAGTCACGGAAGCGGACTGACCGGATGTGCCGTTCTCATCGGGACGGCGCGAGCCTGCCTGAATGGAATTGGAGATCTGCTGTACCGTCTGCTGCGCTATCACCTGCGATCTGGCGGCATCGATCTCCTTGCGATGGACGGCATAGTATGCGTCCTCCAGACTCATGAGAGAATTGGGACTGGTCATCTGTGCAAACTTCGGATTTTGCAGTTCCTTGCGAAGGTCGAAGTTAGGGAACACTTTCTTCAGAGCCTCGCCCTGCTGCTCCAGTTTCACGAAGTGATTGTGGAGCTTTTGCTGTTCCAGATTTCGAGCTTCCTCTTTCTGCTGTCTTGCATGGTCTCGCTCCTGCTGATCGATGCGCTTTGCTGTCTCCAAGGTGACACCCTTCTCAAGTGCCAGATCCTCGTAGTATGCGTCATCGTCGTTGATCGCTTTGGCAATTGCTTCGTAGTCCATATTCTCGGCATCCAGACCATGTCTTCGTGCCAGCACCTCCAATGCAGGGGCCAGCTTTGCCAGGGACTCTTCCGCAGCCTTTGCGGTCTTGAGGCGAGACTGTACAACAGACTGCATCTGCTTGTTGTACTCCGGGTCTGCCATGATCTCCTCCCAACTCATGCGAGTTGTGGTAGGCTCGGTCTTCTCTTCCGTGGGGTTCGTTTCGGCAGTTGCGACCTGCTCTTGAGGCTTTGCAGTTTCCTTCGGTGCAGTGCGCACAGCACCCTCAGGCAACTTGCCAGAAGCTCTCTTCGCTCTTTTTTTAAGCGTCTCCATAGGAACGCCCAATTCCAGGAGTCGCTGGTCTTCGGCGGCAAGACCGTCATTAACGCCCGATACGGCTCCGTCTCCACCGCCTTCGCCACCAGATGCGCCAGTGCCACCTGCGGCACCGCCACCTTCACCTGCGAAAAGCTGAAGCCAGAACCACTTATTGTTCTGCATGAGTAAATCCTCCGATATAATCTGTCCGTCTGGGTGGACGAGGCCCATATATCATCTTCGTATCATCACGAAGTTGATGCTTAAGTGAGAGCCGGGGTACTAATGCCGCCCCCCGGCAGGCGGCCAAAGAAAGGAGGTATCAGAATACCTGCTGAAAGTATAAACCTTTATGAGGTATGTTTTCTAACCCCGAACATGGTAGCTAATGTTATCGGGGTATTTGGTAGCCAGAAGCTCAAATCCAACGCAGATAGAGCGGAAGATTTGTGCTACGGAGTCCTTGTATCGTCTGTTCGCGGTGCATTGAATCTCGGCATTACCTTCCTTGAGGTCGGTAATCACGTTACGCACAGCCTCCTGTGTCTCCATGTAGGCAACGTTGCCAGCCAGAGTCAGTGCAATGGCAGACACAGCTGCACACACAAGGTCATGACCTTCGGGACCGCTGCCTGCGTGTCCCTCGATGGTCACACGGTTGTACTCTCTGTAATAGGTCACATGGATCATTGCTCATCACCTCTTCGAATTGACTACGCCATCGCTTGTGGGTTGGGATGCCTCATTGGACTGCTGTCTTGCGTTCTTTACGATGGCGTGTTCTTTCTCGGGAATGCCGCTGATGTTGTTGCTCTGGGTGATATGAGGCTGTGCAGCACCCATTCCCATGGGAGCAATACCAGCACCGCCGTTGGTAGCGATCACATCCTGTGCGATCTGCTCTGCCAGCATGGGGTTGGTTGCCACGGCAAGGTTCAGTGCCAGCTGCATATACTGAACCAGTTTCTGATGCATCGTACCCATCTGGGCGATCTTCTGCATGATGATGTCCTTGTCATCGAAATCCATCATCTCAAGACACATCAGGCTGGCATCGACCTGCTGTGGGGAGAAGAAACCAAGCTGGAAGAACTGGAGTGCCAGTTCGTTCTGTGCCACTTTGGTGTACACGTTCTTCTTCTGTGCGCTGACCTTGATGTCAAACACAGGCAGTCTGTAGCCCATGTCCTGACCGAAAGCCATACCCTGATGCTGGGGCTGGATGCCTTCGTTGGTGTAGGTCACATACCGCTCCATGCCGTACTGACCAATGATACGGAACTTTCTCGGCATATCGTAGAACTGTCTGATCAGTTCGATACACATATCCACGATCTGGGCATACACTCGATAGGATGCCTGTGTAGAGTCAGCAGAGGTCTTGCCGGCAGCCTCCTGCAATGCAGCAATACCAGATGCCGCCGTAACAGCACCGGGAGTCGAGCCTGTGGCTGCTTCGGTGTTGCCAGAGGTCTCGCGCAGTTCATCGATGGTTCTATCCAGCAGATTCACATACATACCGTCAAGGGCATTGTGTTCGATTCTGCGAATGGTAGCCTCATCCACATTGCCGTTGACATGGACAACAGGCTTGGTGGTGTCCAGGAACTCCTCCTCATTGATGTTGCCATCCACTCTGGAGAAGTAGCGAGGCACAGATCCTACCATGGCATTCTTGACCATAGCGGTCTTCAACAGGTCAATCTCCGTCTGGGGATTACGGCACAGATCCACATAGCCATAGCCACAGGGACTGCCCTCGATCGGATACAGAGTATCGAAGAAGTAAGGGTACTTGCCGTGGTCATACAGACCAGTAATAGCCATGGGAGGCTTCTGCTGCATTGTCATGGAATCTGCGATGGGCTGTGTGTCATTCTCTGTCGCATAGATGACCTGATCGCCCACATAACGGCAGTACTGCAAGGTGTTCTTGCCACCGATGTACTTGTGGTAGTACACCTCAATGACCGTGTGCTTGTTCTCGGTCTTCACATGGTCATCGTAGAGGAACTTGGTGCTGATGAAGCTCTGTCCCTTCAGCTTACCTTTCAGCTGGGGATACCGCTCTTCGAGGACATCCTTGTCCCACAGCTCTGTATGGAAGAAGTAACGGCTTCTCTGGATGTCGGTGATACCCGGCTCCCAGTACACGTTCAGCAGATTGACCTTCTCCACATGGATATCACCAAGACCGTTGAGTTTGCTCTTGTCCCACACAACCTTGTAAAGGGCAGTGCCGGTCTTCAGCTTCTGCCACATAGCATCACTGTATGTAGCCTCGAAGTTGTTCTGCTCCAGCACACAGGGGATGATTGCAGACAGCATCGATGCCTCGCCCTTATCGCCCTGTTCTCTGGGCAGGATATTGGGTTCGGGGTATGCCTTCATGGCATCAGCGTGTTTGGATACGATGACATTATGGAGCCAGCCGGACACAGCCTTGAAGCCATCGCTCCCTGCTGCCTTGCTGTCCTTCTGCTCTTCCATGCTGTTTCTCAGTTTCCACCAGTTCTCGGATGCGAGGATGCGCTGCTCGGTCTGTACCTTGCCAGCCTTGTATTCCTCCAGAGTCTTGGTGAATACTCTCAGCTGCTCCGCACCGATCCTCTGCTCCATGGGCATCTCAGGCGGTGCGGAAGATGATACAGCAGGCTTTACCACCTGCAACTCAGGTCTCTTCTCAATTTCCATAGGTATCTCCTCCTGTTATCGTTTTTTCGTAAACATATTCAGCGGATCGGACAGGATGGTCTTCTTCTCCACAGGCTTGAGCGGTTTAATCGGTCTGCTCATGCACATATACCGCCACTCGTCTGCAATATGGTCTTCCAAATCACTGTCAAGATCCTCAGGCTTTGTCTGGTCATACATCATGAGAGGTATGGTTCGTATGAATCCCTTGCAGTTGCTGAACACATACATCCGTGGGTAGCCATTCTCATCAAACTGGAGTCGGTAGTGGCACTGCATCCATCCTGCGATACGTTCATGGTCACCAGGAGTGAAGTACACGCCGTACTTGGTAGCTGTGTCTGCGATGCTCTCACCTCGTGATGCATCCCAGATGGCAGGGTCAGCTACGCCATGGATCTGCTTACCCTTCAGCCACGGATGCTCTCGTTCTACCCTAGCGATCTCTTCGAACTGCTTGTCAGGTGTCCACTTCACACCTTCGTTGGGGATCTCAGTGCAACCATACATCTCCATAATGCGGTATAGGACTCCGTCATAGTCCATTGTCCACCATGCACAGCTAAAGGGTTTGGCATAACCGAAGTCATAAGACCGCATGATAGGCCAGCCTCTGCGCTCACTGGAATTCATGTCAAGCGGTTCTATAACGTGAGTCCATCTACCTTGTTCCTTTGCTTCTTCCACAGTAATGCCAGCATCCTTGCAGTCCGCATGGTCTGGTGTGGTGCGGAACTCAGTGAAGTACTGACCTTGGAAGGTATCCCAATCACCATACAGAAGTGCATTACGCTCCTTCTCAGGAAGCAGAGCCAGGGAGCCAAGGTAGTCTGGGTTATCATCGAGCAGTGCCTTGTTGTCGAACACAGTAGCTGGAATGAAGATTCTGTCTCTCTTGATGGTCTTTGTAGAACCATCTGGCAGCCTCACTTCCACCATTTCCACGATGGGTGTACCAGGCTCAGCTGCATCGATAAACCTTGCCTTGACCCAGCCGTGTCCCACACCACCAGGGTTTGTACTTGCTCTTATGTAGCACCTTGTCTTCTGTTTGCTCTTAGGTTTCTTGGATGGTCTGTTACGCGAGAACATATAGCTGTACTCTTCCCATGTGAAGTGTGTCAGCTCATCAAAGCCAATGAAGTCATATCGTTTGCCCTGATAATTGGTTTTGTCCTTGCTATGCTGCATGGAGCCGAAGTAGATCTTGGCACCGCTTGGGAATGTCCAGCAGTGCTTACCATCGTTGTATCGCGCCTTTGGGAAAGCAAGGGAGTACAACGCTTGGGATCGGTCGATCAGTTCTGTCAGCTGTGGGTAGGTCTTACGGAAGATGATGCCTCTGTAGTGAGGGATATGCACCTGCCGTAGTGCCTCGATCAGAAGAGCATCGCTCTTACCACCACCGGCAGCACCACCATACAGGCACTCATACTCAGGTCTTTCCATGAAGCGTATCTGTTTCGGTTGTGGTTGCCAGATGATATTCTGTTCATCAATCATCAGACGGCACCTCCTTAACAGGAGGCATGAGGATCACGCCGGTCTCATCGTCATCATCATCGTTGTTGCGCTGCTGGGCATCAGCTCTCAGCTTCTCAATCCGTGCTTCCTGCTCTCTCATGTCAGCCTCGCTCTTGATCATCTGGATATCCTTCAGATTCTTGAGTACCACGGAGATATCTCTCATGATCGTAGTGTCCACCAAAAGCTCCTCATCCGCTTCTAAGAGACTTTTTACTTTGTCGAGCAGCAAGTCGGATACACCAATCAACTTAGCTGTCCGCTCTGCTTGCTTCGTGCCAATGGCATTCAAGGTTTTTGATAGTGTTTTGTTTGCGTTTTTTTTGCGTTCCTCTGTCCACTTTTCCTTGCTTGCCCTCTTGGCAATATTGGTTGCATTCACCCCATACTTCTGAGCCAGCTTACGGTAACTGGTATCAGTGGTGATGTATTCTGTTTTGATACTTTGCCAGTCAGCCATAAGCTCACCCCCTCTCTATCGATACGGTAATCTTACCAAAACGGCACCGTCTATCTCTAACCCCGACACAGGGCATGAGAAAAGGGAGGCCGAAGCCTCCCCTATTTATCCTGTTTCCTTTCTCCGTAACTGCAAAAATCGTCTGGCTTGGTAAAGATAGCAGCACTTCTGCAACAGCACTTTGTTTTTCCTTCCCATTGTTTGCTTTGTGCTAACCTTGTCTTGTTTCTGTAGTCATAGTGTTTACACTCTTTGCACCTTACTAATTCGAACCCCGGTGCAGCATCCAGCACCCTATTAACCGCCATCTTAAAAAAGATATCGTTCAGAAACGTGCTTGCAAATTCCTTGGTGGATTGTAATTCAAGTAGTTTCGGCATCGGTTCTCCTTTCTCCGTAGGAACAGAAGTCCTTTGCTTTTAAGCCGTGTCTGCCCAATTTAGTACACACCCAACAACCATCGCCAAATGGATTCCATACATAGTGCTTGCAATCTTTACACATAACATATGCTTCGTTGAGTCTAACTCGTTCACCAGATTTCATATCTTCCATCATGAAAAATCCGTTATGTACAATTATTTTCAATTCCCCCTTATGAACAGCATACATAACATCAATAAGGTCTATCTTTTTAGTCATCAGTTTTCCTTTCTCCATAAGAGCAAAAATGATCCGGTAACACATGGGTTAACCATCCGTGTTTATTATCATTGATTAAACAGAACGGATGTCTGTAATGCTTACATTCCTTGCATCTAACAGGGATTGTCACACCGTTGGCAATAAGGATGTCAACGAAAGATTCGGTGATACTAGGTCTTTCACCAACCTTTCCACCCAAAATCCACTTTTCCTTTTGTTCTTCGTGGAATTTGATGACACCCCGAAGAATCTCAATCAGCTTTTCACGCATTCCCATCACCTTCACTTCTTTCCAGTAAAATCTTCAAATCTTGGGCATGAATTAAAAACTATGCGATTGTTGCACCATCGTTGCAATCTCTTATACTTACTCCCCTTCTTTATGTGTTCCTTGTCGTACAGCATCACGAACGGATTGAATCCAAGGTCACGAAGTGTATATATTCGCTCTAAGTCTTGGTCAAAGTTTGTGTCGTAGTTGCACAGAACGAATACACCGAGCTTTCTAAAGTCAATCCCAGTTATTTCCTTGAACATCTTGAATTTCGGAAGAATCTTTTCTTTATCTTCGTACCTATCCCATGCAAAATGAATGTTTTTTGTTTTGATTTTCTTGAACATTTCTGCCTTTTCTTCCGTCATCAATCTGATGTCAAGTCCTTGATTGAAGTCAACCCATGCACCGCTGTCTATCAATTGTTGAAGAAGGTCTTTCCATTGTTTACAGGCAAGGATGTTCGGGTCACACAGAACAATGTTTTTCTGTCCGTTCCAAAATTCGCTCAGGTCTGCAACTTTGTGTGATGCTCTTCCTTCTTTCGCTTCTACATGACAGAAACTGCATCCTCGTGGGCAACCTCTAGTCAGAAAACCGTATGCGGTATCAGTAATACCATAAAGCGAATAATCGGGGTAAATGTGTTCAATTTCTGGTGGAAGTTCAATGTCTCTACTTTTATCAAAGATTTCCTTTCCGTTGACAAGGCTGATACAATATCCGCTCCCACCGTACTGCACTTCATCAGCATCTATGTAGTATGCAAAATCAGGGGAAAAACTAAAGACTTTCGAAACATAAACCTTATCCATGTGACCTGAAAACATAGGGTCATACCATTCAACGTGATCCCCCTGTGCTTTGTGCCATGCAGAAATCTTCATCAACGGAACATTCGGAAAATTATGTCCGTCAACATCAATCAGTCCTATCTTCACTTGCCCTCACCGTCCATATACAAGGGGAAGTGTAATGCTTCCCCTATTTTTCATCCAGAATACATTGCAAGTTCCGCAACGCCCTACCGTGATAAGTAGTGATAGTCGTGTAGTCTTTGCCCCACTTTGCTGCAATGTCCTTCAGTTCAATATACTGTATGTACCTCATGTGCAGCAGTTTGTAATCCGATGGACTGTCCAGCATTTCCAATGCAGTAGTAACCTCACGCTTTTCAGCTACCAGCTTTTCTACCGCTCTGTCAATCTCAGATTCCATATCGTGGCACCGGATAACTGCATCTGCCATCTTTGACTGAGATCCAGAGGACTTTACTTTCTCACCGCCCATATTGGAAGTGATACTCATAGCCAAATCAGACCACTGCTGTCTCTCTATCAATTTGTTTTGAACGATAGCATCTACCAACTCTACCCTTTCCAAAAAAACAAGTGCATCGCTTTTTGCCCTCACTTTTTCACCCCCAAACTTTCAT
>JAEIGA010001115.1_pt1 | contig 41033 bp, 65 predicted proteins | sample 9270691 | NCBI WGS metagenome assembly JAEIGA01 (sample SAMN17057246, study PRJNA624740) | gut metagenome | biome: biome; isolation source: fecal sample | host: Bos grunniens | place: China: Xizang | collected 2019 | reverse complement strand
TTCAAAAAGGTTTTTCTTTAACAGACAATAACCCGCGACTTGGTACAGGAACTCCATTTTAATATAGTCACCATTACAAAGTTCTTTCATAAATTGGTCGATCCTCGGTGAATATTCTGGGTCAGGATCGTATTCGAAAGGAATGAATATTGTATTAAGGTCTGTTTTGTTTGGTGCTTCGAGTTCACCTGTAACGAGATTTATTACACCGTTAAGGCAGGCTATTTTGTGCCAATCTTTGTCAAATTCTTCGACAGGTTTCTGAGTTTTAATTCTTAAAAACTCGATTATTTCTGAGCGACCTGCACGAGTAATATTTTTGTTAACTTCAAAATGTATAATTCGCTCAAGTTCTACGTCGCGTATTGGTTTATAATAAGTTCCATTGAACATATAGAAATAATCAGCTCTCGAAACTATATCGTATCTACCGACTATATCGTCAGCAATTTTATTAAATGGATTTTCTTTTTCAAGTTTCTCATTGTCCTTTTTTTCTTTTTGTCTAAGAACCGTTTTAAACAATTCGTTATTAGACATGGGTGTTTCAAATAGGTTTTCATTGATGATACGAATACACTTTTCGATTTGCTCTTCTGTGAGTTTATTGCATCTTTCTAATTGACTTCTCCATTTAAAAAGTGCATCATTTCTACCATCACCATCTACCAGTCCGATAAACGACGGTGTTTGGTCTTTCAATAAAGGCTGTAAAAAATAAGGTATTTCTTCTACGTAGTCATTCCATTCACCCCACTCACGGTGTGGATCGTTACACGGTAATATGATATAACCTGTACCATTAGCGCGCGTATCTACTACAATATTTAAACCGCATTTATAAACAGAATCAGATTTAAGATGCTGACTCGGGTCTTGCAGTAAGATATGAATACCGCGACTCGTATAATTATAAGAATAATTTACTTCAAACTTATTTAACAGTTTTTCAAGATAATACTGAGAACGAGAATCGTCTTTATTATCAACATCGACTACCACAAAGCCTTTTGGTACAATCCAACCTACTCGTTCGCCTCGTTCTACGGCTGCTTGAGCTTCATCATATGAGAGGGGATGTGTTTTCCAACGATTGATAGCCGCTTTATTATCGAAAGCACTATCATATTCTCTATCCACCCATTGTTCAGGTTTGTATGGAGCTATTTTAACATAACCTGAATTTGGATAGATTTTGTTCAGTCTCGCCAAATTTTCGTCCATTGTTATTCTCCTTAAATGTTATAAAACAACTCAGATAATTCTTGTTTATTTTTTACTATGTTCCAAATCTTAGTTTCAATAGTATCTTTGAAAGTCAGTACATCAACCTGAACCGGTTTATCTTGACCCATTCTCCAAAGTCTGTGTATCATTTGATCGTACTTAATAAACGAATAATCGAGCGTATAAAAAATAACATGCTGACACATCTGCAAATTGAATGACTCGCATCTCGCACATTGTAGAAGCAAGCAATCAGATCTACCGCTTTTAAATACTTCAACTATTTCTGTGTAATTATAACACATTTCATCAAGTAATTCTTTAATTTGATTTAAGTCCTCTTCAAATCTGTATACGATTACCGTCGGCTTGGTAGTCAAATTGTCATCTAACCAATTTAGCTTTTTATTGTACTCAATATTGTAAACCGTTCTACCGCCGTTTCCATCAGGTATGTACAGATAGCCATTAACCGCTTGATGACACTTAAGTAACGCCGCAAGTCTTGCCATAGTGTTCTCATAATTAGCGACTTGAATAACACCATCTTCTGCCTGCAAATATTCTTTCGTAGGCGTATAATCAAGTTCAACCAGATTTACATTCAAATCAGGCATCTCATCGTACTCATCATAATCAATTCGTTGAGTATACATTGCGATATTTCGTTCCCAGCCAGCTCGGTACCTTTGATTAATACCAATCGGTACTGAGATAACTCTTCCACCGAAGAACTTTTGTTCAATATCGCAACATTGATTTACGAACTGAGTATAGCTGATAGAGCCCCATTCACTAATACAAAGATTGTGAAATTGACAATAAATATCCACATCATTATTGCCACGAGGAGTACCAGTCAAACCGAATACGTACTCAGTTTTCTTTGAGAGCTGATATACAAGTTTACTTGTTTTACTATTATGGGATTTAACTTTGTGACATTCGTCTACAATAAGTACGTCCCATTTAACTTTGACTAATTGTACTTTTCTTTGTTCTACTATTGCAGAATTGAAGCTCATATAAACCGTATTTTCAGGCATAATTTTTTGAGTTTCAATTTCGTATTCCCACATGTTTTTAATAGCATCTGCAGTAGATAACACGAGTACTTTTGCTTTACCATTGAGAGTATTATTAATTTCTCTAACTGCATCAATGCAAGGATAAGTCTTACCTTTGCCCGGTTTATAAAATAAACAGGCGTGCTTTCTTTCAAGCAGAAACCATCTACCAATTTCTTGATACGGTTTTCTACAATTAATATATTCACTGTATAGCATAATTAAATCCCTTCGATAAATTTCCTTATTTCTTTGTCTATAAACATCTGTTCTTGCAATCGTTTATTCTCTTGCATTAACCTTTCAAGTTCGGTTTCTGCTTTCTTATTAAAATACTCGGTTATCTCATTCAGTCTGTTTATGATTTCTTCCTTACTTGCATCAGGATTTAATGGTTTAATTCTGTTTAACATCATTTTCCTCCGTCAATCTTAACATTAAAGCTTCAACGATATCTGGGTTATCAATGGCGAACCAGAGTCCTGAAGCCTTCTTAATTTTACGACCTACGATTTCCTGTGCGTTAGACGTATCATCTACACAGCCAGGTCTTTTCATTTCTATTCCTATAAAAATACCGACCTTCGCATTTTTGCCAAACATCTTTTCAAGAGTGGCTAACGTGGTCGGTACACATGCGGTCAAATCAGGTCGACCTTTTTCAGTATAAATGCTTTGGGCGTTCTTGTAAACGTAACCTCCGTATTTTTCAATTACGTCCATTGTTTTTCTTTGAGTTTTTTGTTCTCGTTCTGTTGCCATAATAACCTCCTTAATTAAATATTCGTCTGTCCGAATCGTCAAGCGTCTTTCCGCTTTGCCAAGAGAATTAACCGCTAGAGCGGTGGTGCCGAGGACCAGACTTGAACTGGCACGAGCTTTCGCCCATTGGATTTTAAGTCCAAGGTGTCTGCCTATTCCACCACCTCGGCATGTTAAGGCTGTTTCTTCCGTAAAGTCCTTCTGCTTTACTGATGCTACCTTCGTTCATCAATCTTTCCAGACATTTAACGAGCGGTCAAATAGCTCGCACCTTTGGTGGTGCAAGAGGGAGTCGAACTCTCGTCTACCGGCTATTGGTCGGGAAGTCTTGACCAAATCACCGGTGCCTTACCCCTTGGCTATTGCACCGCATTTGAGGTTATTGTTCCACTATCAACTACTTACAGGGTCCTCTTACCCAAGCCTCTTCCCACTTTGTTTACGTCCGGGTGGCCCGCTGACGAAGATGTGCTTAGCACCTGCACACCTTTGGTGTCCCGTCAAGGCCTCGAACCTTGGACCGTCCGGTTATGAGCCGGATGCTCTGACCAACTGAGCTAACGGGACATAGAGTGCCGCTTTTGACCGGAGCGGCAACCGGTTGATGATTAAGCCATCTTGTAGTCAGATACCTTGTAGCTTTCACGTACCTCTACGTCATCTACGAAAGTTCCATCATCAAGTGCTCTCTTAACTTCCTTCTCGTAAGTCTCACACTTAACTACACCGATGAACTTCTTACCAACAAGATCGCGACCGACGATTTCATAATCGCACTCAAAAGCCTCAATCTTCTCAGCGGTATCAAGATGCAAGCACGCCTTAATCAGCTTGTTGTAAGACCAACGAGCCTTGGGATTCAGGCTGTGATAAAGAGTGGTCTGACCGGCCTTACTCTTTGCCTCAAATACTGCCATAGGGTTACCGTTCTTGCTGTCCTTGAGTTCGTAAGAAGTAATCTCAAACTCAAATTCGCCCTCTTCGCTCAGGAACGCTGCGCCTTCATAATCACTAAACTTTTCTACCATTTCTTAATCCTCCTCGCCATTTTCGGCATTTTTATTTTCAGTACCGTTTTCGGTTACTGTCAGAACGTTAACAGGATTCAAATTTCCTTCCTCGATAAACTCCTGCCATTTATCGTAGTTAAAGTTTTCGACGAAATCACCTTTTGTAAGCAAAATATCTCTCGTCCCTGTGTCCATCAACGGGTGAGGTCCGATATAAGTAAGGAACTTCACATCTCGTTCACCGGACGTGTTAATCACAGTCTTACGACAACAATAGAAAATATTTGAAGCGTCTTTCATATACTTGACGCCGCTCTTAATAGTTAAGTCCGGAATAATTCGGATTTCCTTATTAAGACCGCTAGTCTCGTAAATCTCTTGTTCACTGGTGTGAGTTACCCATACAAAAGTCACTCCCATTTCTTCACTGAACCGCTTCATGTTGTCCTTGATATTAAGGACCATCTTTGCGACATCACCCCATTCTTGTTGAGATAGAGCCTTGCCACCTTTGGAGAACTCAAGATAGGTCTTGTAATCGTCTTGTAAAGCACCAATAGTGTCAATTACGATAGTTTTAAACTTATCAGCACCAGGCTTCCTGAGTTCTGCCAACATTACCGCAAGTTTCTCAATAGAAGTTTGCTTAATCTTGCCATTTACCGGATAATCGTTACGGAAATTTTTTACTTTGATATTTCCGTTTTTGACGTCTTCCGGGTAAGCAGTTTTAAGCACTCTTCCGCCACCATCATTACCGATAGAACAGTAAAGAAGTGGCTTAGGATAACTTCCTGCGATAATCGTTTTGCCTGATTTCGGTTTACCCATGTACAAATCAATACTATGAGTAACAAAATCATCGTACATCATCTTCGTTTCCTCCTTCTATAAATTTTATTACATCGTCAAGAGTCTGTTCTTGCCAATCGTAATCCATAATTTGATACCCTTCAGAACGAAGCATATTAACTATTGTCTGATAGGTATGAGCTATCTCCGAATGCTGTTTTTTGTCTGTAATATTATCTTCACCGCGCGTTATAGCATTTTCAAAAGCTTTAATATTATTACAGAATATTACCTTATTTCGTCTTAGCCACCCAAGTAAACTCAGATATGAAAATTTAGCTGGATTTTTGTCTACGGTTCTATAAACTACCTCTGTTATAGGCGAACGGTCAAAAAGTATTGTAATATCTTTCGGACATCTTTTAAAGAAATTCCAAACGGTAGACTCTTCGGCCGCTCGTGGTACACGACTTACAATATATTTTTCTGACAATTGTTTAATTAATGTACTCTTACCTGAGCCGTCAGGTCCTTCAATAAAAACTAACATTTTCCGCTCGACCCCCATCCGTGAGATTTTCTTCGACCCTTTTGAAGAGGTCGTATTTTGTAAAGATTAGGCTTGCATTTTAATACGATGAACTGACAAAATCGTTCGCCTTTCTGTACCAGAATACTCTGTTTAGAACTGTTAAAAACTATGGCTTTTACGTTACCTTGATAATCTGTATCAACCGGACAATTGGCAATAAAAATTCCTTTTAACGCGAATGACGATCGCGGGCAAATTATGGCGCAATAGTTTCGAGGTGGACAAATGTTGAGATTTAATTCAACGACATTCATTCCAGGTTTTAACAAAACGTCTTCGTCCATATAAATATCGGTTCCGGCGTCTCTTTTAAAACTTTTAAATAATCTATCAATCATAGAAACACTCTCCTTTAAGTGACATAGCTAATAAATCTTTTCCCAAATCACTTAATTTTGACAACTGTTCCTCAATAATTAACAGCGCATTCAATTCTTTTGTCCTAAAATCTTTACCAATTTCAGGTAATTTATACGCCTTTTTGTCTTTTTCAAGTTCTTTGAGCATCTTTTCCACCGTTGCAAAGTCACGATGATAGATATGGATATTATTCGCGTGATGATAATAGGTACCTACCTGCACACCTAATTCTGAAGCCATCAACTCTTGCAAAAACGTAAACATGAACACGTCATAAGTCGTACCAAATAAAACATCATTGGAACGCATCCCAACATGAAGGTCTAATCTGCTATCTCTCAACATAAATTGCAGATACAGTGTGCAGACGGTGTCGGCAGTGGCGTACATTTGTACAGGCTTTATGTGAATTACGGCCTGACGGGTATTTGGGTCTTTTTTAAGAAGTTTTTTACAGAATTCCCACTGACTCTCTTGTCGTAAAGTTTCATCGTAACTATCATATTTCACGCCGTGACCTTTAATCGGCATCGGTCTGAAAATATACTTACCATAGGCGGAGTTAGCGTGAATATCATCATCACTCAATGAACGCCAAAACGATGCGTATTTTGAAATAAATTCAGTGGAATCAGAACCCGATAAATACCAAAGCAATTCACCGAATATGTACCGGTAGATTTTATTTCTACAACGAAGATTTAGGAGTCGATCGCAGGGATTTGTAATCGCGAAATCGTACGGTGTGATTTCTCTGACCATCTCGTTTCCAATTTTAACGTCTTTACCTTCGTGATATACGTCTGTTAGAATTTTGCGATAAGCATCTTGAAACGATGCGTGTTTATTCATTTACGACCTCCATAATACGTTCAAAAATTACTTTGGAGTCAAAATATCTTTTGAAAAAATTAAACACTTTCTCTCGTTCTGCGTCATACAATTCTTTGTTTTCAGATAGACGGTTCATAATTTTTATTGCTTCTTCGGGTGCATTTTCGTCCATAAAAATTATACCTGTGTCTAAATCGGTTAAAGATGTGTCATTAATCTTGAATTTTTCACCCCATCTTTTTCTAAAAATCGGAATTGTTCCTACCGCTACAATCTCGAGCATAGCGTATTCATATACGTCGCTCAAAATGGAATCGTCCAAAAGTAAAAGTTCAATACCGAACATAGATTTCGCTAATCGTTTCATTCCATACGTATTGTCGTACGGAGGTAAGATGTACGTCGGCATATTTCTTTCAAATTCGATTTTGCCTGCGTTGAGGTTGTTTCTATCAGAAGTGTTAAGCATAATCTTTACATCGTCTCTTGGAATTCGCGCAGGTTTAGTTTCCTTATACAATTCTGCTACGGTACCGATAGAACCTTCAATGCCTTCTAACACTGTGATATAGTTATTCTGTTTAAAATATTTTTCGTGTAAATCTCTTACGAGCCACGGTCCTTTCCAACCGGCACTACGCCCCATAAATCTGATTGTTCGATATTCCTTTTCATCAGACCAAATATCTTTGTATTTGTCAAAATTTAAACCGAAAATTTCTCCTACGTTTAAGTCAGATGCGCACAAAATCCGTTTAATATTTACACCGTAGTTATCACAGAATCTTAAAAAATCACAATGTTTAGAATGCGTAAATACCAAATCAAACTTCTCTAAGATGTCAACGTAAGCTACATCAGAATAAAAGTTACGATTTATTGATTGCATTTTGTGGTCTACCTGGATGTAAACCAATTTTACCTTGTTATTAGACAGCTCGTCGATGATGTTGTAGAAAGAGTCTTGTGAGAACCAGTCGTAATTTTTAGCAGGCACGCTCAATACAAATACGCAGTCTGCATCAAGACAATCGCCTGTAATTTTACTTTCATTATTAGCGAAACTCATAAGACGAATTTTGTTAGGATGCGATTTTTCTCTACCCCATTTCTTGTCGGAATTCGCGATGGTGATAACTTGATGTCCCTGTTCTTCTAAATACTCTTGAAATTCTACGGCGTACTTTGTGTTGCCGGTTCCCTCAATTCCTCTACCCATAAGTAATACGTATTTCATATTATTCCTCCTTCAATTCTTGATATTGCGGGTCTTCTGTGTAGCGCTTAAGCATCTCGTAAATTTCGTTAGGTTCTTTAATAAGACCGTCACGAAGTAGACACTTAATCACCACAGAAAAACCAAATACGGTTTCTGCGATAGTCGATCCTTCTGGGATGTCCACCTGATATTGGCCGTTTTCGTTATTAAATGAAATGGCCAATAAAAGTTTGAGGTTAGGATTGTTCATTTGAGTACTCCTTTCTTCTTTTCTTTATTATAATATATTCAATATTTTCAAAAAGATGACCAAATCTATCTGACGATAATTTTAATATATAATAGAGGCGATTTGGCCCTCATCTTGAATAAGAATATGGGCCAAATTATATTATATATTAAAATCAGAATCGCAACAACTTCAAGAGTTCTTTTTCAATTTCCTTATTCATACGAATCTTACCTTTGTTATCCGAACCAAACAAAAGAACTCTAATACCAATGAGTTTATCTCTAAGTTGCTCATACATACGGTCCCGGATTCGCTGATTATCTCTTGTTATTCTGAGTTCAAAAACCTTATCAGCAAACATTTCAGAAAGCATATCACGCTCTCTTCCAAATCTACCGCAAGTTTCCTGTACTTCTTTCAATTCATTCTGAGCCCATTCAAGTCTTTCTGCGTCACTTGGTTCACAGCAAGGATTAGTGCTAGCTACACACTTTTCAATAGATTCTGCTTCAAATTCAAGTCTTTTCTGTATCGCTTCATTTACCGGTTCAGTCATTGTTTTCTTCCTCCTCAAATATATATTCCAAAAATTTTCTACTTGCAAGATAATCACAAACGTGAACGAACTTTTGTCTATCATCAGTAGGAATTGGAAGTCTTGTATGACTCCAACGACAGGTATTCCATTGTCCCATGTGACTCTCAATAAGAGGACAGACGCATTCTACAAATTCACAGTCAGGTTCGCCATCAGCATTAAGCACTTCACGGACCAGTTCGGCGGCGAGCAACGGATGTTCATGCTTGGTGTACCTGCCTTCCCAATTCTTACCGGACTTACATACATCGTGCAAGATAATCGCGGCGATAATGTAATCCTTAGCTCGGTCTGTAAAGTAATCGAACATGTCAAGCTGGAGTAGACAATTAGCGATGCCTACTGCCGCTCGGGTATGACGATACAAACCGCCAGTACCGAGCGCGTAATGAGGGTGATACTTACCTGTGCTCGAAGCAGGTTCAGTAAAAAACTTTTCGTTCACATGCTCAAGCACCTTCTTTGTTTGCTCTCTGATGTCGTCATTAACGATGTACAAGAGCTCCTTCTTAAAAAATTCCATTCAATTATCCTCCTTTGTTGGAATTTCATCTATGACAACAGTGCCCATTTGTTTACCTTCATTGTGTTTATAATATGGACACGGTTCTCCGTCAGGTATAAGATTGCATCTACAATGAGTTAATCTGCCTGTCGCAGGATTTGCTTTAGTAACTTTCAAAAACATAGGACATTTAGGACAATTGTATTTATCACACGTCCTGCTGTAACTGTAAATACACGTATTGCAAAGTTGCCAACTTTTAATATTCACTTGTTTCATTCTTATCAGTCCTCACTGCTTTAAGTCTAGGAAATCTGAGAGAGTATACTCCGGAACCTTTGTTAATAGCATCTTGGCTCAGTGAGAAATATCCAACCTCTACAATTTTGCCGATAATCCTCTCCGGGTCGATTGCCCACGAAAGTCGCTGGTCATCAGATAGACCGGAACCCACGTTACAGGTGATGAGTTTACCATCGTCAGTGTGGCATTGACACAGCAACGCTCCGATTTGTCCTTCATATTTGCCGGAACCCCATTCAATATCGAGCACCTTCATATCAATAGTCTGTACTTTTTTCACTTTAAGCAAGCCATCAGTTCTTTTATGCAGGTAATCACGGTCACCAAGATTAATCATAATGCCTTCTCCACCGATGTCAGTTACGTCATTAAGCAGAATAGGCAACACATCTTGAAGTCCTTCAGCGTTGCTTGAACGATGCAACACTCTTACGAGTTTGGTATCGCCTGTGAACTCAAGTTTTTCAAGAACTTCGCGTCGTTCCCAGTAAGGAGCGGTATCCACCATAATGTCAAAGATATTGTACACAAGTTTCTTGTTGGTATCATGTCGGTTGATTAAACCAGACGTTTTGTTAAATTCATCTGCAAATAGCGGCACAACGATTTGTCGCTCTTTAATGTATTCGTAAATCGCATCAGACATTGCGGCTTGTTCCGGTGACAAAATCTCGCCGTCGTAAATGAATTCCTTCGGCAAATTGCCCATATCGAAGTTCACGTGCATAGACTTACCATTTCGAGAAGTAAATATCCATCTGGTTCCGTCCCATCTTGCGATACAACGATTACCATCAAGCTTTTCCGTCACGAAATAGCCACTCTTACTGTAACCAAGTTTTCCCTCGTACTTTTTGGCTAACATCGCCGAAAGTCCGTCTTTAGGCAGAACACTCTTGCCGATGCCTATCTTCATAGTTCGGTTCACAATAGGTTCGAAGAACTCGTACCAAGGGAATGTCTGGCTAATATGTCTCGCAATATTATTCATTGTCAAGTCTTTCATACGAGAAGGTTCAAGAAGGAACTCAATAACTTCACGGATAGTATTGTTTTCGCTTCTTACATCGCCTCCCATATCTACGGGACCATAAGTATAGCCGAATTTATGCATACCAGATAAACATTCAACAATGCATTCAAAATCGTCTTTTAACTCTTCAGGAATACCCTCAATAATATTTTGCTTACAAATGATTGAGTTAGTGGAAGCAATATCGTTCAAAATGTCGTCCATTATTACAATTCTTTCAGTTAGCTTCATCACATTCTGCTCCTTTTATTAAGTTTGGCTGAGTATTCATATTCCGCTTCTATCGCTTCAATTAGTAGCGGATTTATCTTCTCGTCTGGTGTAGCAAGAAATTGCCTGACTAATACTCTAATTAAAGCGGCTTTCTGACCTTTGTTTTGTTTGCCGTTAATTCTCGTAAGCTTTTCGTCCAAAGCTCTTTTAACATCGTCTTCAAGATAAAAGTTAAACAGACTCTTTGTCATAATCGTCCTCCTCATTATCTACAGTTGAATGTCCATAACACTCGCCTCGTCTAATGCACATCTGAAGCTTACCGGTACAATCAATGCACCAACCTTCATCAATCATCTTTTTTACTTCTTTTGCTACTTTCATTTCTTTCCTTTTTCCTTTCAAAATAAATTTCCAATGCTACTGGAATGCCCGGAAATACGACCAAAATACCTATACATATTAGAAACCAAGCTATCGTACTCATTTGTCACCTACAGTTAACCAAGGTTTACAAGCCTCTACAAAGTCACATCCTTTACAAGAATATGCATCATACTTTTTCAAGAATGGCATCTTACTATCAATCATAAAGTCTGTCATAACTGCAGCATCCAGAATGTCACTGAGCACACCCTCATAAACTTCCATATCGAGCCATTGTACAGATAAATATGCGGGTTTATTTAATGCAAATGAGCACCATGCATCGTGATAATACCCACCAGGTTCGCAGTTATATTTTGTGTCGTCACCATGGATAGCTTCTACGGCAGATTTATACAATTCTTGTGAGATATTTTGTGATTTAGCTCTGGACAAGGTTCCGTTAGATAGAAGTATCGGCTCACCAAAATCTTGCTTAGGAATATCAATGTATCCGTAACTGATATTTCTCAACGGAATGCCATATCGCATGTGAATAAGAAAGGCGTAAATGGGCAACTGGCTATTCATATCGAAGTCATCCTGTCCTTTTCGAGTTGTGCTAAATTTGTAATCAATGATTGTTGCGTGAGTTTCAGTTCTAATTAACAGGTCAATAACTCCGACTAAAGGTTGCTTCACCTTATATCCTTGTAGACCGAGTTCATCCGGTGTAACTTGCAATTTGATTTCTCGTTCGATTTGTACAGGCCCGTATTCTTTAATATTATTAACGCATGCCTGTTCATATAAGGTTACTTGCTTAATAACTCTACTGAAATACTTATACCAGTTTTTAATTTGGAATTCCTGTTTAAGCTCAGGATAAAGTACCTCAGAAGGAATAACAGTTGTGTAATCAGGTGATGCCACTCCGTCGTCAATTTCGTCTCGAAGCAATCCTGCTTTATATAATACTTCGTGAGCCATAGTACCGAATACTAAATGCGGTGAAATGGGTCTGCAAGAAGGGGTATGCAAAATGTAATTGTGTTCGTATTTCGCCATACAAGATGCGAAACAGTTCAATGATGAGTTACTGTGGGCCATATTAGTGTACCTCCGAAATATATTTGTTTATTTCCTTAATTGCATTACGAAGAAGTTTCTCGTCAAATACTCCGTTGTTATTAACGCAATCGAATTTTCTACGTTCATAATTATCAAATTTAACTACTAAAGTTCCTGCGTGAAAAGTAAATTTATCAATGTGCTTAATTTCAACTAAATCGTTTGTGACAATCTTACGATAAACGTCACCTAGTCGCAATTGCGTCCTAATTTTAACTTTCTTAGCCATAATACTTATTTATAAAATCCTCCATAGTTATTCCCTTGTTAGCAAAATGACGTTTTACTTTTTGCATCATCTTGCATGTTTGTGATGTGGTGTGTTTTCTACTATAATCTCTGAACAATTGGTCAAACTGTCTGGGTCCTAACAATTTAATCAGTTCGCGTTTTATTTCTTCAAAGGTCCATCTCAAAAAGTCTAATCTCTCTGTTTCTTGCTCATCTAGTTCGTAACTCTCGTCTACGATAGTGTCGCCTATCATAAGTTTTTCGAGGTCACCTTCTGCTCCGTAATAACCGTCGTAAATACTCACCGTGGTAGGTTTGTCTTTTTCAGGTCTTAAACTCATTAATACAGCGTTATTAAAACAGTGATTTATTAAACTTTTGTGAATGTAATAACCTTTTTCTCTTAATTCACAAATAGTTAAATAGCACATCTGCTTAAGGTCATCGTATTCTAAGTGTTGCCAATGCGCTTGTTGTATTTTAACCAATTTTCTAACCAGAGGTTCTAATACCTCGATTAGTATATCAATAGGTGGTTGTCTATAACAAATTATCTTCTTTGTACTTGTATCTGTAGCCAACGTTAGTGATATTTCGTCCGCCGCTTCTTCTACTTTTATGGTATTGTATCTATCTGTCTGACTAATCATGTAGGTTACAACGAAACGGGCTTCTGCACTTAATCTTTTAACGAGATATGAATACAACACATCTTGTTCGTCAAACCCTTCTCGCAATATAGCGAGTATTTCATTTCTGTTTTTACCAAATGGTACTCGGATAGAACCGTTAAACAATATGTTTTTAGGCATTTTTAAGTTCCTCCAATATCTGTAATATTGAGGTTAATTTATCATGATACGAAGACGAATACCTATCACGTATATCCTCTATTTGCTTTGAAATATCGTTTATACGTTTCTTAAATTTTGAGTCTTTATCAGAACGATAATCATTAGTCATTTCCCATCCTAACAATTCATATACTTCTTCTTCTACAAACCAGTATAGTAGGCGACGTAGAGATATTTTGGAACTTCTTATTCCGACATGTCGCAACAATGTTAAATACTCTTCATTAGTTACTTCAATATCAAATCGTCTCGCCCCACTCCTATCTGGTGCAGGCGGTTTACACATCAATTCAATTTGGCCTTCTGCAGCTGCTACTAGAATTTTATCGACTACGTCGTTCAATTCCCCAAAGCAGTTCAGAACACTATGTATTTCGTCGTGCAAATAAACACTTAATAACATAAGTTACTTCTCCTTTTTACAACAAAAGATGACGCTTCCTATAAATAGCATCGCGCAGACGCCTACTATTATTGTTATTATAACATCATTACTCATTGTTATTCTCCTGTAGCATTAATAATTTCTACATCTTTGAAATACTGTTTCGCCAAATTAAGAGCTTCTTCGTAAGAAGTACAGTCATGCAATGTCAAAATCTGTAAACTATTACGAATTCTGGCGCGGAAGTTTTCCTCAGTGGTTATATAATATTTGTTCCACTGTTTATAAATTACGTATTTCATTCGCCGTTCCACACCCTATCCCAGCATTTAGGACAAATGCCGCTAATAAGTAATTCTCTCTGGTCTGCGGTAAGATTAGGTGCCACTCTTTGAATAAGACCACCAGCCTGCCAATCTTGAAATTGCTTTTCGGTGAGTTCTACTCTGTTTTCAATTCTGCACATAGGACAGGTAGTGATACAACATACTTTGTTGTCAGTGAGTTTAGTTACTAACATTACATATTCCTCCTATATTTTATGAATAATTTTCCTCCAAAAATTTTTCCATAGCCATAAGCTCACATTCTGGACCAAATCCTCGTTTAATGCTTTCAGGTGTCGTAAGCAATCTGCCACAACGAGCACATCTGCCGGATTGAAATACATGAAGTTGTTCATGAATATTGTCCAAGTCTTTGAACAAGAATTTGATAGCTCTGATGGACGGTGGACAAGATATGTCCGAGATGGAACGATATTGAGATACAAGATGCAGATAGTTGTTATCTGTAAAATAACAACCGATATAACGATAATCTTTTGTATTATCTTCGCCTACAAGAGAATAGATGAAGTACAAATCGTGGTTCTCTTTGTGCTTCTTAATTCTGTAGGTAAAATGTTTACCAGTCTTGCCACTTTGCAATGTGACGGTTGCGTTACCGGCTAGTACATAGCTCTTGACGCGTTTGTGTTCAAGTTCAATCATTGTCTTTTTCCATTCCTTTCATTGTTCCTACGATAGGTACTCCTTGGAAGGCCGTGCCTACACGATATATAATATTCAGTATACCATCTTGTGTCATTTTACACAGTTGAAAAGGACACTTCATAATGCCATTTTCGTTGTAGCTGTGATAGCAGAAACTACATTTGTTCATTTCTTTCTCCTTTCAGTTCGTTTGAGATTTGGTCAATGTCGCTGTCATAAATGTCCGCAGGATACGCCTCGCGCATCCTTTCCTTCAGTTTCTCCGCAAACTCAGTGATGGCTTCGGCTCTTGCATCGGCAAGTCTCATTTTGATGTCGGCTTGGCTACCCCAAAAATCCTTTTCCACCCTCTCAATCTCCTCGCTTCTTTTGAGCATTTCGGTTTGGTACTGTTCGCTTTCCGCCTTGTACCTATCACGCTCGGCGCGGACACTATCCAAGATGTCATCCGACATTTCTTCAAGTTCCTTCTTACACTCATAGTGGTTTTGCTCCGCAACGGCACAATCTCTCCGCGCATCATCACGCTCTTGGGTCAACCTCTCAATCTCCGCATCCTTTTCACGGAGAATGGAAGCGACATACGGAGCAAGTTCCTCTTTGAGCAATCTCAAAAACCAACGCTCGGCATCTTCCACTTTTACCGTTCCGTCAATGTCAACATTCGGCATAAGGTGTCGTTGTACTTTCAATTCCAACGCCCTCATCACATCTTCGGGTTTCAGTTCATTCATCGGTACACCTCACACGCTTTTATAAACGCTTTCTCATAACAATTTTCCAACTGCTTATTCACTTTTTTTCTCCTTTCATATTCGCTCCGCAATGAGGACAAAACGGAGTCAAATTCCAATTGCTTGTAATCCAATCAATATTAGCCCTACCACCGCAAGCAGAGCATTTATAAAGGGCATTTTCATATTTCCCTTTATACTCGTCTATCCACTCACCCTCGCTTGCCTTGCGGTAGCCTGCTTTATTTAAGCACATCGCTCTTTGATAAGAAAGTGTATGATTAGGGTCGAATTGAAGCTCGTCTATGAGCCGTAAAGTCTCAGCGAGTTTCTTGATTTCCTCAATCTGCTTGTTCATCTGTCAATCCTCCCAAGTATAAAACCTAAGATTATGCCAATCAACGTGCAGACGATTACTACAATGTTAATAATCAAATTCTTTTGCCTCCTGTTGACGCTTTATTTCGCTCATGTCTCTACAATAGATGTTAACCATGCAATAGCCTTTACGTATCAATTCCATGACAGTTTTAGAAGCATCTCGCATCGTCTTACAATAAATGGTTTCTGTCCACATGACACTGTCGAAATCTTTGGCGGTCACAGTATACTCAATCTTCTTTGGCATACTTGTTTGCCTCCTTGATGTAGTCAATAGCTTCTTGCTCAGTTTCAAACAATTGGTTAACTCGTTCCTTAACCAACCAGTTAACTTTCACAAAAGTATTACCGACTGGAACAAGATATTGTACATGATATGATGTACTGGATTTGGTAATAACTTTACCTACCGCTCTGATGGTTACCTTACAAGGTACTCCTCCAAATGTGCACCACACGATTTTGCCCGGCTTCCATATGTCAAATATCTCGTCGCCGCAAGTAGAATATTTACTGCACTTAATTCCCATCTTTTGTTACCTCCTTAATCGCGGCCTCCGCTTCAGCAAATGTGTGATAAAGAGCCTTAGTCTTCTCGAAGCGAGAGCCTAGCAACCACACGACATCAATCCTAACGTTCAAGATTTCGTACCAATACCGTATTATTTCGTCTCTCCTGCCATCTTCCTCGATGTTACAGCTCGTTCTCGTGATATGAGCAGGGTACACAATCGTACCGTGGACACAATATGCTTCATCGCCCGGAATGAACTCGTGACGAGTATATCTACGAGCATCCTTGAAGTCTGTGCAAATCAGCATCTCGTCCGGGATACAAATGTCATTATAGAGGCAGTTGACACAGGACTTGCCGTTGTTTTCAAGTTGTTGTCTGACGGCCTCTTTAAGCTCCTTAGTTGCCCTCTCACGAACGTGGTCGTAGAAGTCACACTTCGTACGGTCTCCTTCACATTCACAAGGATCGCATTCTTTTGTACCTTTACAGACACCTTTTGCCCAAGGCAACCATTTATCGCTCTTACGATAACATTTACATTTAGTGAGTTTCATTCCAAACCTCCTCTAATATCTCATTTAACGTATCAGGCATAAATGCCCAATAGATAGGATGTAGTACCATTCTCTCGTCATCGTCCTCATCATCACAATTAAAGGCATCGTGTTTCTTGGAGTACTTTAAGCTAGTAATTGAGCCATAAGAGAACGATGCAAGATATGTGCCACTGCAAGGCGGTCTGTGGGTCTCAGCGTCGTACCAATGAATGCTAGTAATAATATCAGTAGGCCTCATCGTCGTCCTCCTCTACAAGAGCACCGAGAGCTTCCTGAGCCTTAACGAGTTCCATCTTAGCTCTCTCGATTTCAGTTACATCGACCATAATACCTTCGTCATTACGCTCCCAGCATTCCAAGATATTATCTTTGCTATCTCGGTCAATGTAACGCTTCACACCAGGCCACACGTCAGGGTGTTTATCCCAAAAGGGTCCAACATTTACGAGTTGCATAATACTACCTCCATTGCTTCAGCTTCAGTAAGATTATTGTTATCCATCTGGTCGATTACAAGATTAGCTTTAACGAGAGCTGTGTTAACATCCAAGCCAGTCTCGAACATTATCTGGTCAGCCACACAGTATCTGCGATATGCATCAAAGACCTCACGCATATCAGCTTCATCGAGCTCTATTCCTTTAATTCGGTAAGTCATCGGTTAATCCTCTCAATAAATATATTTATATCAGTTCTTTAGGTTAGACCCCGAGCCTTTTATTGACCCGGGGTCACTTGATTAGGCCTGCTCAGCGAGCAACTTCTCAAGCGCAGCCTGAGCCTTAGCCAGACGAGCCTCAGCAGCCTTCATCTTCTGCTCAGCAGTCATAGGACCGCGAGGAGTACGGGGAGCCTTAGGAGCGGCAGCCTTAGCAGCCTCAGCCTTGTCAAGAAGCTCAAGATAACGAGGATAATCTTCCTCAGAAATGTAATCAATAATAGACTTTGCCATTTTAATAGTTTCCTTTCAAGTTTTTTTTTTTTTTTTTACCGGTACGGAGACCCGGTCGGATACATATCTCTGGGCACCTGTTGGCCGTTTAATGCAATGTGATACCGAACAGCAAAAGCATCACAAGTTGCACCCAGAGGAGAGCCGCGAGGGACAAGATGGGAACCCTCGTCACTGGGGTGACCGTGGCGGCTTAATTACCAGTCACCGGCAGGGCCGATGTAGGTAGCGGATTAGGCCTCTTCCTGAGCCTCAAGCTTAGCGATCTGAGCCTTAAGCTTAGCAATCTTAGCCTGAAGCTTCTCTTCTGCGGTCACAGGCTTCTTCTTGTCAGCATCACGAGCCGCGATGGCACGATCGATGATGGCCTTGTACTCGGCCTGGTCCTCCTCAGAGAGGTAGCTGATAAGCTTAGCGTTAGGCATGGTCACACGACCGGTGCTTTCACCAAGCTTACGAGTCGCCTTATACGTAAGAGGAAACGCTTCATCAGTGGTCTCGAACCACTTATCAAGTCGTACCACAGACATCCACTGACGATTAGATGCATTCTTCGTCAGACAAATAGACTTACCGTCCTTGGTCAGAGGGCACACCTCTCCCTCGGTGCCATCACCGTCCACGACGTGATAACCATCATCACGCTTTACAATGGTGGCGTATACCTTCTCGGTATCAATAACTTCTTCCACAATGTTTTCGTTCATTTCAGACATTTTGTTTTGTCTCCTTTTAATTATTTTTTTTATTATCACGGGACCTCCGTTGCCCCGATGATTTTCTTTTATTATAATATATGATGATTTTATAAAAATATGACACTTTTAATTTTACATTTCTCCAATGTCTATAAGGATTTGCTTCAATAAACGCCATATATCTTTAAGCTCTTTGTGGTTGTCGAAATGTCCTACAATATGCATTCCGTCTGGTTCTACAATTATCCATCTGGTGTCGTGTACACCACATACACAGGCCACTTTGAACTCGAGGCCGTATTTTAACAATTTATTTATGAGTTTCTTTGCGGTCATAGCCAATATACCTCTATTTCGTCCCAAAGTTGCTTCATTTTATTGTAGTCGTTGAGTCTTACAAGATGTTCCATGTTTCCAATAATGATGTGGATACAATATTGACCTCTGTAGTGGCCAAAATTGAACGTGAGTTCGTGTTTTACAAGATTGTCAATGAATTTATTGAGGCCCATAGTTTAGTTCCTTTCTGATAAATGATAAATTTTTTTATAAGATGATACGTTTTTCTATATTCTTTTTAGATAAATATAGAGGGGAGGGGAGATAATTATTATATAATATAGTATATAATATATAAAATTAGTTTATTTTTTGTACTTAGATGGCCCTAGTCTGAAAACACTAATATCTGATAAATTTATATTAGTTTTATCAGTTATTATATATTTATATCATTTTTTTTTCTAGCCTCCCCTCTATATTTTATAGAAAAGATTGAAGAAAATTGCAGCATCTGATAAATTTTCTTATAAGATATAAGATATAAGTCACTCCTCACGGCTTTTAAGCATCTTTGTGAGGTGATCGATGTAGCATTTGGTCTGGTTAATCCGATATTGACGGAGTATTTTAATCAACGATTCGCGAGACTCACCATCGTCAACTATTGTATAGTACCTACCACCGGTTTCTTTGTACGTAAGGTGCCAACGACTCCCTATTTTTAGTATAACATATGTACCATAAGAAGTACGTTCTTCGGTAATACGTATGTCCTCAATGTCGCGGCCAGACGGCAATTTAGAACGTAAAGTCAATTGTAACACGCTCCTCTCGTCTGAATGCATGGGTATGATTTACGTCCTCAAATTTGTAACATTCATACTTTTTTGTAGAACGATCGTACTCACCTCTGCACCACACGACAGAATGCTCACAGAATTCGTTGTCCTTAAGTGTGGTACGATGAAAATAGGTACCGGGTTTGAGGTCACCGAGGCGGACGATAGGGTAACCCTGATCAGTTAAAATCTTTGTAGCCACAGGGTCGTCAGCAAAATAGTTTTCAGAGTACGCCCTAATGGCGTCTTCTGCGGACTCTGCGAAATAGTAGCGATGAAACGGACCATCGGTAACTTTGTAATACTCTTTCATTGTAAAATACCTCCTTGATTGTACATTTCGAGAATGTCAGGGTGAACGTAACCACCTTTGACAGGCGTAAGTTTGTCGTAATCAGTGACGTAATAACGACTACGGGGATTGTTGCTTCTGCGATTGACGACTTTTTGAGGCTTCCGCTCTAATGATGCCAATTGTCGCTTAAGTTCTGCGATTTTATCGAGCAATGATTGGTTCGTATCCATTTATGGACCTCCTTAAACATTAAAAATGTGAGGCCACCATCGCTGATGGCCTCCGTGACTAGTTAGACTTCCTCAATCCAGAACCCGGCGTATTTGTCGTCCACTACACGATAGGTTTGACCTACGAGAAGCGGAAAGCCGAGTTCGTCAAGGTCCACAAAATTACTGGCGACAAAGTCGTCAATGTCTTTGTGAGATTTGAAGGTGATGTTGTACGAATTCATAGTTATACTCCTTTCCGAAGGTGGGAGGCTTACGCCTCCTCCTTCATCTTCGCCAATTCCATTTGAAGGGCTTCCAATTCCGCCATCAATTCGGCCTTGGTCTTGGATTTGGGCTTATCATTTTTCTGGGCTTCCTCATCCGCTCTGCGTCTCTGCGCTACCTCATCCAACATTTTTTCGTATTGGTACTTCAATTCCAACTCATCTTCCGTCATATATTCCTCAAGAGGGCGATGGCGGGGGCCGATCGGATTGGACGCTTTGAACGTCAATTCCAATTCTCCGCCGGCGATATCCACCTTCTTCTGGGCGATGAATTTACGATTGGACGGGTTTTCGGGGAGGACCAGAGAAAAGTCGTCGCCCTTCTTGGTGGGCACCTTTTCATCGATGGGGAACGTGACGTCGCCAATGACAATCTCGTATCCGGTGGTGGAAGTGGTGGACGTTCTGATGATGGTTTTCGTAGTCATAATTATATGACCTCCTATAAAGTATTTGAGGGTATCCCTCATATATAATATTTTTGAATCATATTAATAAAAAATACCACCCCTATACGTATATTTCTGATAGGTAAGATTTTCACATCCATCCCTCACAATTTTTTGAACTATATTAAAATGCACTACAGATTTAACATCCGTAAAATGGTTATAAAATAAAAATTTTTTGAATATAATAATAATAATAATAATGAATAAATGTAATAGGAGGTATGACCGGATGTCCAACGAATTCAGTCGCAGAAATAAGGAAACCCAGAACCTTTTTGCAGACCCTAAGTTTCAACGTCAAGCCTGGCAGGCTGTAGGAAGAGCAATCTTGCAAAATCCTGCATCTAAACCTGTAACCCAGTCTGACAAAGACGGTAACGAAACTTACGGTAGCATGATGGAAAGGTACTCTTTCAACAAACTTGCAAGAGATATCAAAGAGATTGAAAAGGAAGATCGTGAACCCACCGAGCTCGAAATGATCATGCAATGCCAAATTGTAAAAGCTCGGCATGATACTTCTGCTGCAGTCTTTGTAAGAGATACTCTTGGTGCTAAGCCTGTTGACGAAAGCAAGGTTCAGGCACAAGTCAGTAACCCGTACGAAGAAATGTCCGACGAAGAGCTTGAGATGCTCGCTAAGTATCGCGAAGAACAGGCGACAAAGGAGAAGAACAATGACAACGTTCGAGAAGATAACGCAGAGTCCTGAGGTACTGGCTGCGTTCATAACCGGCTTGGTGAACGAGACGGAGGAGAGTATGCTAGATAAGTTAGACGAATATGGCATTCAATGCTCTATTGTAAGACCTGCTCCTGAAGCCAGACTGGCTAACAACCTTGCGATGTTGCTGGAGGTCTGTGATGCCGATACCTAACACATTAGACGGTGAGTTACTTCGCAGACGGTGCCGCAAGGACTATGGTGAGTACGTTAAGCTAGCTAACCCTCGCTTCTATTGTACTAAGTTCCATCGCTATCTTTGTAACGAGATACAAGAGTTCCTTGAGACTCCTACCGATAAGGCTATGGATATCTTGTGCCTCTCTGTGCCTCCTCGTCACGGCAAGTCGTACACAGTGACAGAGACGCTACCGTCGTGGTACCTCGGCAAGCATCCTGACCATAATGTCATCATTGCTTCATACGAGGGCACGTTCGCTGAGAGCTTCAGCCGTCGTAACAGAGATAAGTTTAATGACTATGCTACTGACGTGTTTAAGGTAGAGGCTAATGATAAGGTGCAAGGTGTTGCATTATGGGAGACTAAAGAAGGCGGTCGTTGCAGAGCTGCAGGTCTTAAAGGTGGTATCACTGGTTATGGTGCTGAGCTGTTCATCATTGATGACCCTATTAAGAACAAGGAAGCGGCTGAGTCGGAAGCAATTATTGCCAAATTGCACGATGAGATGGGTCCTTCGGTGCAGTCGCGTATTCACCCCGGTGGTAAGTTAATTGTCATACAGACGCGATGGGTTGAGAACGACATAATCGGTTACATTGAGAAGAACTGGTCTGAGTTTATATGGAAGACCATTAACCTTCCTTGTGAGTGTGAGGATCCGGAGAATGACCCGTTAGGCCGTAAGCTTGGCGACTCCTTGATGGGCGAGCACCTTGGTGACTACGACATACCTAAGGTTATTTGCAACGATAACAAATGGCTGCGTAGTAAGAAGCTTCTTGTCATGGCTGGTGAGGGTGAGCGCACATGGAACGCTTTGTACCAAGGGCATCCATCAGCTCAGAACGGTAACCTGTTCAGGGATGACTGGTGGCAGTTGTACAAGCGATCACAGGTGCCATTCGATGCATTTGAGTTCACTTGTCTGTCGATAGACGCTAGCTTTAAAAAGACTGACACATCTGACATGGTGTCAATGCAGCTCTGGGGATTAGCTCAGAGCCATGTCTATTTGTACAAACTTGTGAACAAACGTATGGGCTTCGTTGAGACGGTTAATCGTATAAAACGGTTCGTGAAGGAGTTTCCTACAATTGACCAGTTAATCATCGAGGATAAGGCTAACGGCTCAGCTATCATTGACACTCTTGCCTATATTGAGGGCATGCCTCCTACAGTCGGAGTCAATCCTTTAGGTGGTAAGTATGCTCGTGCTCAGGCTGTATCACCTTTTGTAGCTAGTTTATCAGTTCATATACCTGATGACTTTACATCAGAAGAGTCTGCTGAGATAGAGTGGGACGGTAAAGAGCAACTGGCTCCTCATCAACGTTTTATTCAGCAACATAGTCGTTTCCCGTTTATGAAGCACGATGATATGGTTGACGCTGATACTCAGGCATTGACTAGACTTATTAAGCTCATAACCGGCGAAGAAGATTTACCTAAAGAACGCAGATACATCAGGTTCACCAAGTGGTATCCTGATATGTGGGAAGATTTTGAACAGATGGATGAGTTCCAACAGACTCAATTCATTAACAAGTATGGTGCCCCGGAAGAGTGGGCAGATTTACAATAAGAAAGAAGGTGTGACATGGGTAAAATGAGTAGATTGGATTTGTATTTACAACAGACTACAGGTCCGTATTACAAAAATACCGAAGAAGAGCAAGTACTACTCGATAAGTTTATTACCTTGTACACATCTGCTAAGAGCGCTCACGATGCCTGCGAACATTGTTCTCCACAGAACCTTGAGAAGTGGAGAAAAGCTTACGACGGCGTCCTGAACGCATTAGCACAGGATGGTACAGAGAGTAAACGTAAGAGCAGACAACTGCGTAAGATGGCATTTGAGATTGTTGAAAGCCTTGTCGACAACAGCATTCCAATGCCTAAAATTGTTCCGAGATATAAGTCGGATTTACCTTTGATTAACATTACTGAAAATTACCTTAAGTTTGAAGCAGACCAGATTTTACCTAAGTATGAGAACGATAAAGCTGAACGCTCCACGTACATGGACGGTACTGGCTGGTACAAAGTCGGCTGGAACTCTTTGTCTAATAAGGCAGAACGTAGCGGAAACGTCACAATTGACTTCCGGAGAGTTGACCAGATTATTCCTCAGCCGGGTATTATGAATTACAAACATCTTGAGTACATTTTTGAGATTCAGGACGTCTCAGTGAGTGCCATTTACGATCTGTACGGTCGTTTGGTTACTCCGGGATCGACGAGTCCTAATGTAGTCAAGGTTATTTCTTGCTATTATCTTAACGAAGATCGCGTAGTAGGTCTGTTCATGTGGACTGAATCCGCAAGAGAAGTTATTTGTAACGAGAAGGATTGGCAGATTCGTAAACTTCGTACCTGTAAGAGATGTTCTGCAGTTAATCCTACTCAAGACGTCTGCGGAAATTGCGGATTTACTAAATTTGTCTACAAGAACGCTGAGAAGGAAATTCTTGATCAGGACTTGTATGAAGTATACAATCCTTACGAAGTCGGCGAGACCAATGATCCTGCTCAAAAAGAACAGATGGCTGCTAAAGTATTTCTTCCCGCAGGCACTGAGATTCCTTTTTACAAGGTTACTCAGCTCCCATTTGTACCAAGACCCGCGATTAGTTCCACTGACAGTATATACGGTGTGAGCGAGGTAAAGATCGTACTTGATATGCAGGACGCAATTAATAAAGTGCTCACTAAGGCGGTTGACAAGACGCTTAAATCTGGTACGGTTGTGACAAAACCTGCTAAGATGAAGATTGCTGATGATGACGAGACGTTCAAAATTTTCGGAGTAAAGACACTCGAAGAAGCTCAGCAGGTACAAGCTAAACAGATTCTTGCTGATACTTCTCAGGATATCGTTATTTCCGGTCTTTTGTATGATAGCGGTAAGGCGTCGAGTGGTATTACTGATAGTTTCCAAGGTCAGAAAGATACAACAGCTACGTCCGGTAAGGCTAAGATGTATGCAGCAGCTCAGAGTGCAGGACGTATTGAGTCGCTTCGAGTCATGAAGAGCGCCGCATTTAGTGGTCTTTACGAACTTGTACTTAAGTATTTACTTGCATTTAGCGACGAGCCTCGTAAATTCGTTAAAGTGTTACCAGATGGTACTGAGGAAGAGCAGACTTGGAATAAATACATGTTCCTTGCGAAAGATAAATACGGTCAGATTTATTATCGTGATGATTTTTCGTTTAATAGCGATCCCGCTGCAACTTTATCTCAGAGTCGAGTACAGATGTGGCAAGAGACTCAGGACAAATTTATTCAAGGCGCGTTTGGTAATCCTCAGGACCCGAGGACACTTAAGATGTTCTGGAACATTATGAACTCTTTGCAATATCCTCTTGCTTCTACGATTATTGCAGGTATTAAAGAAGGTGAACGTCATCTTCCGTTTGAAATTGAGCAGGCTATTATGCAGAATCCTCAGTTGATGCAGATGATTATGATGACTTTGCAGTCTGGTACAGATGGACGAGGTGGTGCAAGACCTAACAGCGGTCCTGCAGGCAATGGCGCTACTCATTCCGCTAATGTAGAGAGAACTAACGAGCGAAATAGAGCAGAAAATCGTGAGACTCCAGTATCTGCTCAGCAAGGAGGTCCTAGCGTATGAAGATAAGAGGTAACAGAATTGAGATAGTAAGAGGAGAAACGTTTACACTTGATAAATTGGTCGTTAATCAAGACGGGTCGCCTTACATCGTAAGCAGTAAATTGTCAAATCCTAAAGTTCGAATAGTTGTATCTGACAGTTTATATGATGATAAAAACAAAAAAGAGTATTTATTACCTATTGATTTAGTCTTCGATGAAACTGTTCCCGTAGATTTGAAAAGTATACTGCAATCTGAAGGCGGAGATCCTCAGTGGGAATCGTTTCCAGAGGGTTTAAAGGTTGACGGTGATGGCGTTTTTATAAGTGGTTACATGGAATCGAGAGGTTCCGTTGGATTTCACCCTAATGACACTGTATTTTATATTGAAGATTCTAACGGTAATAAAATTTATAAATATTGGAAACAAAATGAAGGTGACAAGGGCGGAAAATGGATAGATTACGAATTTCCCATCACATGTTTATTTACAAGTTCCGATACTAAAAACTTTTTATCCAAGTATTATCGTTGGAGTGCTAAAATAATAGAAAGCAAAAACGATTACAATAATTGTCCTGTGATAATTAATTTATGTTCAGATGGCGAAATTTTTGTTAATTCTATTTGAAAGGAGCATGAGGCATGAGTGAAAAAGAAGTTACTTTAGATAAATTATATGCAGATAATCCTCAAGTTATAGGACGAGAGCAAGTAGCTATTTATGTTCCTATAGATGATATTGTAAAGGCATTACAACCTATCTATATAAAAACTATTGAGCAGTCTGTTTCTAATGAGGATTCAGGCATAAACACTATCAAAATTACTTTAACTAATAATGAAGTATTTGAATTTGAAGTTAAGAACGGATCAAAAGGTAAACAAGGTGATCCGGGTGAACAAGGTCCACAAGGCGAACCGTTTTTCATTTCTAAAATTTTTAAAAGCGTTGATGAAATGAACCGTTCGTGGGAGACAGATGGTGTGCCGTTCGGACGTTATGTGGCCATTGATACCGATGTAGAAAATGACGAGGCGGCACAGGTATATATAAAAACTGAGCAGGGTTACAAATTTGTAACAGATTTATCCGGTAAACAAGGTATTGAAGGTCCTCCTGTAGAAGTCGAACCAATAATTAATGAACTTAAACAATATATTGACGATGCATTTTTGTCAAAAAAGTGGTGATGATATGGAGTTATCTGATTACATTGAAAAATTAAACGAGTATATGACTGACATACGGGATGCCGTTGTTGCTCGTTGTTCATTAACTGATGAACCTATCGGTTTAGACGACATGATCTCTGCACTTATGACTTTAACAGGAATTAACGTTGAAAATTTAAACGATTTAGTGACGCCCGATGACAAACTTCAAGTTATTTCTGATATACTTAAGACGTCTTTGAATGAGAGCAGAGAATTATCGTTGATTGATATGCCTTACCTGATTCGAACTTATCCGGAAGCAAAAATTGGTGAAACTTTCTATCGGACTTTAAGTGAAGCTATAAACGAAGCAAATAGTCGTGATTTGGGTGCAACAATTACGCTTTTGACTAATGTAACTTTAAATAATTATTCTACCTTCTTTATAAACAAACCGATGATAATAGTTGGTGAAGAAGGTAGATCTCATCGTACTATAACAGCCAATGGAAACGTAACGACACTAGTAAACTTGTTCCAAGCCGATGCAGATTTTACGTTACGAAATGTTAGTGTTACGGTCAAAAGTTTGGGTAAATCATCTATTGTTAATGGCCCAGCGAATATAACGATAGATAGTTGTATATTAACGACTAATAGCAGATGCGCTACATTTTTCCGTGCTTCTGCTGATAAGATACTAAAAATTACAGATTCGTCAATACAGGCCGATGGTTTGCCATTGTACGTATATCAGAGCGCTGGCGCAGTAAATATTACAAATTCTTTAATCGTTATGAATAATTCGGAAGGCATAGCTGATGACTCAAAGTCAGTTTTGTATTTGAATAAGTGCAATAACGTTAATTTAACTTTGACGGGCACTTCAATAACTTCAACTGAAATAGGCATACATGCTTACAATACTACTTCCGTTATCAAATTGATGACAGATGCATACAATGGATATTCAACTCGTATATCTTGTAGGGATCACGCTTTGTTTTTTAATGCTTCCGGAACATTTTCTGAAATTCACGTGAGTAGAGATGTAATTATTACTTCAACAGACGACTCGGAAATATATTTTTCAAGTGTATGTGTCGGCAGAATAATTAAGTTTGATGAAAATTATGGTCAATTTAGTGATTTTAAATTGATGGGTTCTGGAGCAGAACATACGTCTGGATCCGGCGGAATGGCTTTAAAGTTCTATAAAAGCAATGATATAAGTTATGCTTTATCTTGGGTTTATACTTTTACTTACGATTCCGCATTTGCCAATACACTTAAAACAGATTATGATGTGACTGAAGTTAAAGAAGATGGTTACAACAAATATTATACTATAACTTACAAATAAGGAGATAAAATATGAGCTTTAATAATTGGAATTTTCAACAATCGCAACCATTTCAATCTACTCAAAATTACGGGAATTATCCGATTGATCAGATGCCATTAAATACAAATTTGATGTTTGTAACTAGTCTTGATGAAGCTTTGGCTAGAAGTAACAGGAGAGGCTCAGATATGGTTTATTTTCATCAAGACAAAGACGTATTTTATCGTGTGAAAGTCGATATGGAAGGTCGTAAAAGTTGGATGGAATTTGCTTACACGTCTCCTAATCCAGCTTTAACTACTCCGGCTACAAAGGCCGATATTCAAGAGCTTTTGGCTCGTATTGAAAAACTTGAAGGAAAAGAAGAGGTGAGTACAGATGTCCAATCTAATGGATAATACTCCGTTTTCATCAGCTCCTTATAACGTCCCTACTCAAGATTTGAATACTTTAATTCAACAGGCTAAGCAAAATCCGAAAGCTCTTGAAGATTACGTTCGACAAAACAACCCACAGGCGTATCAACAAGCTCTTCAGATTCGTAATTCTGCTAATCCGCAAGCTATAATTATGCAAATGGCAAAGCAGAAGAATATAAATCCTAATGTTTTAAGAATGTTAGGTATAATGTAAGTATATTGAATTCGGAGCGTACGGCCGGATTTAGTATAAATATTCCATAGGAGGTTCATTATATGAGTGAACTTACAGAAGGCTTGGCTATTGGCATGAATGCTAATGGCAACGGAAACGGCTTCGGTAACTGGGGAGGCGACGGTTGGTGGATCCTGCTTCTTCTCCTTTGTGGCTGGGGCAACGGAAATGGCTGGGCAAATAACGGAGGTGGTAATCAGATGCTAGGCTATGAACTCGGTAGAGTTGCTACTACTAACGATGTGGCTAGTGGTTTCAGTACTAGCACCATTATGGGTAACATTAATGACATTATGCTTACTCAGCAGGCTGGTTTCGCTAATGTCCAGCAGACCTTGTGCCAAGGCTTCAACGGTCTGAATCAGGCAATCGGTGATTGCTGCTGTCAGACTCAGAGAGCTATTGACAACGTCAACTTCAACATGCAAAAGAACACTTGCGACTTGCAGCGTTCTATTGACTGTGTAGGTGACAGAATTATTAACTTTATGACTCAGCAGGAGATGGCTAATCTTCGCGATCAGGTACAGACTTACAGATTCCGTGAATCTCAGTCTGCGCAGAACGCGTATTTGATTGACCAGCTTCGTCCTACCGCTCGTCCCGCTTACATCACCTGCTCTCCTTTTGACGGTAGCTATGGCTACGGTTACGGACGCAGTGGTAACGGTTGCGGATGCGGTAACGGCTGTTGCTAAGTCAGAATTCCTACGTAAGTAGTGATTAACTAATTCGTAGGGCATAGGAATAATAACCTATGCCCTACTTGATTACAGGAGGTAAATTATGTGTAACAATACTTGTAACGAGTGTCCTCGCAAAGTTTACAGCAGCGGTATAAGCATCGTAACTGTAGATGGTGTTGACACGTTGGTAATTGATGTTCCTCAGCAATCTTTTAACAATGGTCAAAAGGGCTGCATAGTTATTACTCAAAACGTTCCGGTAGCCGCCACCATTGCAATGCCTGTGGCTATTTCTATCGGCGGAGTAACAACTACAGTCTATCCTCTGACTTCTTGTGATTGCTCTCAGGTATTGGCGCCCATGCTTAGAACTAGACGTAGGTATCCGTTTAAGGTAATTACTAATTCTGCTGGAGCCACTTTCAAGATCTTGCGCAATCTCTCTTGCGCGTCCTCTAACAATCTTGTAAGCATTCCTGCTCCGACTGCAGCAGATACTCCTATTGTAGGAGGTTAATTATGGATAGACGAGTACTTGATTATCTGATGAGTAGAGCTGAAAGAGATTCTGCTGATGAACGTCGTAGACGTAATCGTAGGACAGGTCGTTATATGAGGGATAGTTCCGATTATGATGATAGAGAGGACTACGATGATTATGAGGACTCTCGCAGAGGAGATAGACGATCTGACCGTCGTGATAGACGAGATAGACGTGACTACGAGGATTCTCGTGATTATGAAGACTCTCGTGATTATGAGGATGGCCATTTTGAAATGAGGCTTAAGAAGTCGGACATTAAGGAATGGAAACATCGTTTAGAGAACGCAGATGGTACAAAAGGCGAGCACTTTGATATGCAACAGATTCTGCAAGCAGCAGAAAGACTCAATATCAAGTTCCGTGATTTTAGCGAAAAAGAATTCTGCATTATGACTAACGTAATGTATTCTGATTACTGTAAAGTAATTAAACGCTATGTTTCGGAAGATAAAGAGCTCATGTTTTGCGCAGATATGGCCAGAGCATTTCTTGAGGACGCGGATGGTCCTGAGGCATCTGAGAAAATCGCGTTGTACTACTATTGCATAGTTAAGTATGAGCCGGTATAAATACTATAATCGCAATCCTAAAAGATTACATCTTCAAGACTGCGTTTGTAGAGCTATAAGTACTGCCACAGGGCTATGCTATGAGGCAGTCAACAATTTATTAGAACTAACTTCAAACGAGTATAATTGCGAAAAATTATGTATTTGTTGTTATCACAATCTATTAGATGACGTGCTATGTTATCATCGAGAAGACTGTGACTTTAAATACACAGTAGAGGAAATAGTGTCGAAATATCCTCGTAATAAATTATTATTGAGGATAGATGCTCATTTGACATCTGCAATAAATGGAACTATACTTGATATTTGGGATTGTTCTGATGAATTAGTTGACTGTTACTGGATAATACAATAAAACGGGAAGGGAGCTAGCAACTCCCTTCTCTATGGAGGAATATATGGCTGTTAAATATTATAAAGATGATGAGTTTATTAATCTGCTTAGAAGACGACGGGAACTTGAATGTTTTTCTGTTATAAATAGAGGAAAGGCGTGGTACGACTTATTAACTTTGGACCAGGAAAGTGAGTTAAAGCAGTGGTATGAAGATTGGTTAAATGTAACCGAAACTAAAGTTATACCTATTCGTCCTAATTGGTTATATGATAAGCTCACACAAGGAGGAGATATTTTATGATGGAATTTCTTATTAACATTAGAAGTTGGTTTATAATTAACAAAGATGCGATTATCGGTTTCGTTCTTTCCGGTCAATTTGCGACTTTGATAGGTGCTTTAGTTCTTTTAGTCAGAAATCTTAAGTCTACTAAAAATAATACAGAGCAGGCTAAAACTCTAAATCAGAGTTTAGAAGCTAATAAGGCGTTAGTCGATACTTCCGAAATCGTCAAAGAAAATAGTGAATTTTTGAAGGACGCTCAAGATAAGCTTAAAAATCAAGTTAATGAATTTGAAGCCAAACTTGACGCAAAAATGGCTATGGTTACAGATAAGATTAACGCCATGCTTGAAGTACAGTCTATTGTATATTCTACTATTAAAGACGAAAAGGTTCGTAATACAGTTAACAATCTCTTGGTCAATGCCAAATACGCCGAGACAGCTACAAGAGCTGAACTTCAGCGTCAGGTAGAAGAACTTAAAGCTAAAGTTGCTGCTCAGGTTGAACAACTCAATAAGACTGTAGAAATCGCGTCGGATAGTGTGGTCAAAATCGTAAAAGGCGACGGTGATACTAACGAGGAAACCGTAACGAGGTATTAATATGAAGACCGTAGGAAAATATAATCTCTACAAAGGGGTATCCACCGGACTTACGGTGGGTACTCCATTAATAACTTTATTGTGTCATTCTGAGCTGTTTATACACGAGACCAAGACTTCAATATCTGCCGCAGGAGTCATAGCAATACTTATTGCTTTGCTTTTTGCCAAAGATAAAATAGCAGAAAACTTCAAACTTCCCTCCGCATTTGTGGTGGCGACAGTAGGTTTCTTTGCTATTTGTATGATTGAGTCAATTTTACTACCTGTGAAGAACGTTTGTCTTGTAACCATGATAGGAACGGGAGTAGATGAATTAACTTTTAAACATTTTTACAAATCGCTTGAATACAAGCTTCCGGAAACCCTTAAATCCAATAAACACTTAGGTTTTTATTTTTGTAAAACACCGTAATATAAGGAGAAGTTATGAACCAAGGTACTAATATTGCAGAAAAAATGGATAATACTAAAGCTAACGTAAGTAATTTTATGAAAAGCAGGATGTTTGACATCATCGCCGTAGGTATCGTGGTTGCTATGGCTGCTCTTACACTCGGTGTATTTGAGCTAAGAAAAATCAATTGGCGAGAATTGATAAACATCCTGCTCGAAACTTTGCCGTTTTATTTTTCAAATTTATTGCTTACAATGAATTATTACAACAAAGGTACGTTTACGGGCAAAATGACCAAGTCATTTAAAGGAATAGTCAATGCCTACTCGACAGAAGTTAATAGTTTAACAGGTGAACAGATCGCAGAGTTATCTGATTTCTGTGAGGCATACAACGATAAGACGTTGCAGAATATGCAGAGGATAATTTTGAAGAGCGAAGCTTTAACTATGGAACAGTTTAATGTTGACTATGTTGAGAACGGAGTATCACACGGTCCATTAAAAGCTTTAAGCAAACATGAGCTCAAGCATCTCGTAGGAATAGGTAGAGCTGAAGCGGTCATTAAGGCCAAGAACGTTAAAATTAAAGGCTTAAGAGTTAATTCGTTGCTAGGTAGTTTAGATAGTGAAGATGTTACGGATTTAGGTCCTAACGAAAAAGAATTAAGTAAGAAACGTTCTATTAGTTACTCGATCGGAGGCTTTGCTTCAATTTTCATATTAACTTTGATCGGAGTCAAAAACGTCGCTCAATGGGGTTGGGTGAGTTTATTCTTTATGCTTTTCAAACTTTTGTATATTGTATGTCGTTCTTATATGAGATATTTTGACGGTTACTCAGATATAAATGGAGCACTTGCCAATCATTTGTCGAGAAAAACTGACATCATAAAAGAGTTTAAGTCTTGGAGCAAATCCCGTAAGCAGGTAAAAGAAACTGCCGAAAATGGTAATATTTTGGAAAATTCTTCATATAATAAATAATGATAAGGCTGCAAAACGGCAACGTCCGAACCTCGCCTAAAAACGTAGAAAGGAGTCCACTTATGGACGGACAAAACGGTGCTAATATCTTCACCCCTGAGGAACTTGAGGCCTTGTTCAGGGACGACGATACGCAGGAAACACCCCCTGCAACTGAAAATCAAACAGAAACTCAAGACGGTAATAACGGTACTGAGAGCACTACTGAAAGTGGTGATGCCGGCAATACTCAGAATACTGTAGATACCACCAAAGCTTTTGCTAATCGCCTGAAGGAATCTGTTGCTAAAGAGCGTGAAGCAATCGCTAAAACTCTTGGTTTTGATTCTTATGATGCTCTTATTAAGAGTCGTGAGAAGAAAACCTTGGAAGACAAAGGACTTGATCCTGACGTCGTTTCCCCTGTTATCGAGGAACTTGTAAAACAGCGACTTGATAACGACCCTCGAATGAAAGAGCTTGCGACCTATCGTGACAAGCAGCTTCTCGAGTTCGGTAAAAAAGAGTTGAAGGAGCTTTCCGAGCTTACCGGAGGCAAAATAACTAGCTTGGCTCAGTTATCTCCGGAAGTCAAGGCAGCTTGGGCCCAGAAAGGATCGCTAACCGCAGCCTACATGGAGTTGGAAGGTGCGAATCTTGTACGTGGTATGAGAAGCGAACAGAGTAAGGGTTCTACCAGTCACCTCAATAATCCGAGCGGAGGAACTAATGTACCGAGTGGTGAAAGACATCTTACTGAAGAGGAAAAACAATACTGGAGAGTATTCCATCCGCATATGACGGAGGAGGAACTCAATAAGAAAACTATAAAGCAGTAAAGGAGAATTTAAATTATGGCTATTACTGCTGTATATGCCGGTTTTCGTACCGGTTGGAATCAGCGCGAAGTACGTGTCATGGCTAAATGCGCTACTGGTACGCTTGCGCTTAAAGTAGGTGAAGTCTGTACTTTGACCTCAGCTGGCGTTATCGCCAAAAAGGATAGTACTACTATCAATCGCGGAGATGTCATTATTGCTCAGTCTGATATGACTATGGGTAAAGGTCACGTTCCTGTAGAGAATCACAATTACAATTATAGCGATGCTGTTTCGATCACGACTACGGCTAAGCCCATCATGGTTTTTTATGTAAACGATCCTGACGATGTAGTAGAAACATCGCACGAGGGTAGTGCTACTTAAGGAGGTAAATTAACATGGGAATGATTATTAACATTGATCAGGCGCTTAAGAATCACGCGCATTTTAATGTCCTTGGTGAGCCTCTTCATCAGATGCTCAAGGACAGACAGGAGGCTTGGGAACGCGAGAATCCCATTGACCTTTTGTACAATCGTGGTACGATTTCCACGTTCCAAGAGACTTATACTTCGTCCATCGGTTTTGCTCACGCATTTGCTGAGACCGGTGATTACGCAGTAGGACCGATCTTCAACACTGCGCCCGGTTTCTCTGCAACCTACACGACTCGTACCTTCCAGGGCGGTTTCATTATCTCTCAGCAGGTTCTTGAAGATCGTCAGATCGGCAAGGTTAAGGACGATGCTCAGGCATTCCAGCGTCGTTGGCACGCAGATATCGTTGAGTATTGTATGAAGGCTCTTGAGGGCGCATTTGGCAGTCCCACCGTTTGGAATCCCACTGGTAAGGAGCAGGATAAATCTGTAATTCAGCTTTATTCTGCCGATACTACTAACGGTAAAATTGCTACTCAAACTAAGAATCCTTTGTTCACAAAGTCTCACAAGACCGTGGACCGTGAGGACGGTACTTCAGTTAAGACTCAGTCCAATATGTTCTTTATTAAGAACATTGATTTGGCAGGCAATGACGGCGGCAAAATCGCTAAGTTGGCTGACGGTATCAATCAGGTCATTACTACGATGGAAAACTATTACGACGATAACGGTAAAATCGCAGGTGTCCTCGGTGCTAAGACTATTGTTGCACCTAATGATGCTCATTTGAAGGCCGCTCTCACTAATGCGCTTCAGACTGACGTATTTAAGCAGGGCGAGAGCATGAATGCAAACCCGGCATATCAGAGAGCTACTCTTGCTACGACGGCGTATCTCAATGACATCGCTCCTTGTACTGGAGGTGCAGGCTTCTTCATTGTAGACAAGGCTTACAACGCTGAGAATCACGGTCTTGAATTTACTGAGCGTGTACCTTTCACTCTTGATGCTACTGAGACCAAGCGTCCTAAGGGTATTACATATGACGGTCGTCAGAGATTTGATGTAAACTGTGCTTCTTGGAGAGGCATCGTGTATGTCAGAATCAAAACAGGTACCGGTGATTATGACACTACGGAGTCTACCGGTAAGTTTACTACCATCACTCCTACAGCTACTACAGCTTATGCTACCACCACTGCTTAATTAGAATTTAAGGCAACTTATAGCCTGCTTACTACGGTAGGCAGGCTATTTCAATATCACGATAAAGGAAAATAATGCGGTTCGACTCCGCAGATTGTGAGGTATTAAAATGTATACATGGGGTAATATTAAAGAAGCTTCTCTTTCTAAGTTGGATTTAACTGAGAGCGAAGCTAATTTGCAGAATCTTATAAACAGATTTCCGCATTATGCTAATGAAGTTATTACTCAAATTTGTTCCAGTATTAAACCTAAAGCAACTTTTCAAACTTTTATAGTAACTGATAAAGAAATTGGAACAAAGTTTGAAATGAACAAGGACTTCGTGTCATTTGGTGATGACGTAAATTATAGAACATACGATTTATATAATGCTCAGTTTACAGAAGAAGCACATGATGACGATTTCACCTATCTCGGTTATAATGAAATAATGTTTAAGAAGCCGGGAATTTATCAAATATCCTATAATGCTCGCTGGTTTGATTTTTCGTCAGAACTTGATGATAATACTGAACTTGATGTACCTATGGACATTCTTGATTGTATTCCTTTGTATATCGCCAGTCAGTGTTATAAGATTGACGACGAGTATAAGTCGTCTGTATTTCGTAATGAATATGAGATCGCGTTAGCTCGTATTGATGATACGAATTACAAGAATACCAAAACCTTCAAGATAGGTGGTGATTGGTGATGGCTAGGACTTTCAATAGACGTCCATTGTCAGTCAATACTCCAAGTTCCAGTGATTTAAAAGAGCATTTCTTTAATCATTACAATTGGAAAGGTATGGATGCTAATAAAAACTTTCTTGCAGCTGACCAAGAAACGTTTGAAGAATGTAACAATGTTTATATGAATGCCGAGGGTATACTAAGGAGTAGACCTGGTATTAAGCAAACTGATAAAGACGGAATAATTAAGTTTTGGAATTTTAATGATGTTACAGTTCATTTGGTAAAAAACAATGATACTTACACGTTGTTATTTTATAAGAATGGAGAATATAAAGATACTTTAACGGAATTAATAAGTGAATCTGTTCAATTGATAGCTAAAGACAATAAAATTTTTATTTTTGCTGATACTCCTGGTAAATTTTCTTATTATGATATTTATGACGGTAAATTAGCTGATAGTCAAGATGCAGAATCATTCGTATATATTCCGGAAACGGAAGTTACAGAAGGTGATCAAAGTAAACTCGCAGAATCGTCTAATTTGTTAAGTCTTAATGAAATTAAATCGTATCTTTATAGTTCTGCAATTGGTACAGCTTCTGAATTGCATGGAAAAGACGTTAAATTATCAATAGATGGATTAAACTATGAGTTTAAATCATTTGACAATAAATTATCGCATTTAGTTATTTACGAAAAAGAATTTACTTTACCGATTAATTGCAATTATCTGGTTAACGGTTCAATAGGTGGCACTGATGTTTATGTGGCTTGTGAAATTATCAATGAACAACTTAAATCTATCTACGTTAAAATTGGTGAAAACGGTTGGATAGAAAGATATTCTGATCAAATTGGAATCACCTTGCAATCGACCGTATTGAATAAAACTAATATAGGTATCAGTGATGACGGTTTGATATTTTACGCTATAATGTCAGATGGCTTATATTTTCTTAGCACAATTACTGACGAAAATGACGAATATCCTTTTGAAACATTTGAATTAATTATTGATTCATTATCTTACGCTGTATGTTGTGTGATTAGCAGAAACCTTTGGACACTATTTGGTAGAAATAGCGACGGTAAGTTAATGGCATATGTGCGCGATAACCGCGATGTAATTTCTACTGCTAAAATAAGGTATGAAAATAGCTATGATTATGGACTGTTTGATTCAGCTTATATAAAATTTTATAATGGCATGTTTATAGGTAATTTACATAACATTTACTATTATGAATTCACGTTATATAAGATGTCGGATCCTACGCCACCGTACTATTGGGAAATGTATATAGATGATTTGTCAATTGCTCCGTTATATAATATAATTCAAATGCACGAAAATTTTTTATTGTATGTATCAAATGGCAAATACTATTTATCAGATTATAAAAATAATACACTCGACAAATACCTATGTGACGTGCCGCAACAAAATATTACTACTTCTCGTTTTTCTGATGACGGAAATTTGATATTTTTACCGAGGGGTTTATATAAGCGTTCTTCTGAAAAATATATTGAATATTTAAATGTATTGATAGACCAAGACGCCATTGTGCACGGAACAGGCAATGATTTATATTATAGTTTTAACACCGATAATGTCGTTTATAGCAATAAAGTAGATGAACCAATATCATTAAACGTAGTATCTGGTGATGGTATTAATTATGGTTTCATTGAGCAAATTACGAAAGGATGTTGGTCAGAACTCGATAATTTGTATGTATCAAATGGTTCAAATTTATATATTAGTGAACTTCGTAAAAATGATGATGGAGAATTTTTATGGTATTTTCCTAAAAAGAATATACAAAACTTCCCATCTAAAATAACAGCGTTACGACCTATTTCAAGTACTGAAATGGCAGTGTTTCTGGAAGATGAAATTTGGTATACTTCCTATCAAGAAAACCTATATTACAGCTATAAATCCAAACTCAAATCCGGCTTACGGGATGGTAGTGACGTGATAACTTCTTACGACGGAACGAACCTCATTTTTCCTACAGAACGTGGCTTAGTTGCGCTATCCTATCAAAACTTTGTAGCTTCTACTGATCAAACGTTGACTTATTTGTCAGATGCAATTTCTGAACAATTTAAAGAATTTGTAAAGCATCCTGTAAAATTATTACGTTACCAATTTTGGATTCTTGCATACAGTCCTGAATTAACCGTTGCTTATTTACTTGATTTGAGAAATAATAGTTGGTGGCCTATGACCTATCATTCATTGCCAACTGAATTTTACGTAGTAGATAATGAAGTCCTTTTGTTAAGTAAAAATAAATTATTTAAGCTCGACAAATCGGACGAAAACTATTATGATTATGACGGTGTTAAGCACCAAATTAATTGGAACTTCAAAAGTCAAAAATTGCATCTTAACGCAGTGAACTATTACAAACATATTTCTAATCTTACATTATATTCAGTCCTTGATACTGATAGGGAAATGAATTTTGTAATGGACATCAACAATTATCGTAAACAGACTGACACTACTGAAATTCAAACTATAAGCTATAAAGTGGATACTATTCGAACTTTTGTAAAACGAGTAAATTATCCTAAAGTAAATGAGTTCCAATATAACATGCATCAAGATGACGAACGAGAAATAAGATTACCACTTAGTTTGAGTGGTATCACAATAAAATATAAAATATCAGGGCAGGTGAGATAATATGGCGTTAGGACAGGGTATGATTTTCACGGCAGATGAAATGAGAAAAGTCCTAAGAGAAAACAGTATTAATTACAAAGGCACTAATAGTTGGTCAGATGCTTACGGTTCAATAGAAGCACAAAAACAAGACGCTTTAGGTCAATTAGGAAATCAATATGGTGAGGAATTGTTAGATGCCTACATTGCATCGCAGAGACAGGCTAGTGCAATACAGGCTAGCAATTTGTTTCAAGGTTATAAAGATTTAGCACTTCAAGAGAATCAGCAAGTTTTAAATGACGCGTTCGAAAGTTATCGAAATACCTATTTACAGAACAAAGCAAATATTGAAAGTAATTCTTCTAAGTATATGAATGCAGTAAATGAAGAGCTGTCAAACGTAGCAAGTAATTATTCTAAACTCGCTAATATGTCATGGCAATATTTACCGTATTTGTACGAGAAGAATCCGGAAATTTTCAAAAATGACCGTTATTACAATCAGTATCTTGTAGATGATGGAACTGGCAATTTCCGATTAAAGACCATGGGCGAATTAGGTACTGGCTTTACTAACGATGACGGTAGTCTTAACGATAAAGGTATAGACTTCCTTAATTTCATTGAAGGATATAATTTAGGTGGAAGTACATTCTGGGATTTTGTAGCTGAAAAAGATTACGATTTGTTCGAATGGGCTAACAGTGCTGATCCTTATAATGCTGGTAAGAGGAATGTTGATACGTTCCGTTACTTCACTGGTGACAGAGAAGAAGGCACTTGGTCGCCTGCCAATAGCGCCATAGTTAAAGCTACTACGCCTGAAGATTTCTTAAAAACTAGCATGGGACAAAACTTAGACAAACAGTATAATGAACTTATTGAAAAGTTTAATGAAAAACCGACTAATCGCGATGAAGCTTTATCAATTATGGACGACATTAAAATTGCTCAAGAAAGTCTTTTGACGTGGGCAGGTACAATCGACGATCCAAATATTAAAGCTTTAGCTGATAGCACTATTGCACATTTTGATGAACTTTATAAGGAACTGGAAGATGATTGGCACGGTAATAAAGATCTTGCACATATCACATCGTCTGCGCTAAGAGCTTATCAAGATTTGTATATCAAACTTACAAAACAAGGTAAAACGGTTACAGAAGTTAGTAAGTCTAAGGAACAAGAGAAGGCAGAACGTAAGGCAGAATGGAAAGCACTCGTGGAAAAATGGAAAGCAAACTCGAAAGCACGAGCTCAAGAACAAGCTGAGAGCATAAAAGCTGCTAATGAACAAACGCAACAGGGCATAATTGATCATTATTCATCTAAGTATGATTATTTAAAATAAGATATAATAAATTTTAGATGATGAATTAATCATCTTGTCAATCAAAATCTCTCTATTATATATTAAAAAGGTCTACATCAGACCTTTTTGATATATAATAATGATATTTCAAATCTGCGAAGAGCAGTGAAAGGAGTATATTTATGGCACAATCATTAGTTAAACTTACACCTATGTACGGAAATCGTTATGAGGCCGCTTATGACAAATTTGTACACAACCGATGGTTTGATAACCAGAAATGGTCCGAATTTGCTATGAGTAAGGATTCTACTGATTTGGACATGTACATTGATGCTTTATCCAAATCTGATACAATTAACATGAATAAATACAGAGCTGCATACAATTCTGAGTATGAAGATTCTCGAACTAAATTACTAGCTCTTTATAACGAAATCTATAAGGATACTGACAATTTCACGTACGTAGACATTACAGACGATAGTGGTAAGACTAAACGCATGAAGATGTCTATGTACGAATACAATCGAATGGCTATAAGTGATCAAAACCTTCTCAATAAAAAGTTACAGGAAGAAGCATTAGCTGAAGAAGATGATTTTGGTGATTTTATGAAGAAATTACCTGCGGATGTAGCCTCAGTTGTAGCTAGAATTGGTTATTCAGCAGGAAATCAAGCGACTGGTCTATACGCATTATTTCCTACCTTGTTTAAAACAGTTAAAGAGGGTGTTTCTACAGGTGAATGGAATTGGATTTCTAACTGGGATAAGTATTTCCTTGATTTGTACGATATTGAAGTTGGAGATACTGGTTACACAATTCGTGAAGCTCTTGACTACATGGACCAAGAGTACGGTCATTTCCGTGACGAAGACGGTAATCTTACTACTCCGGGCAGGTGGCTCACAGGTGCCGCAGAAACTGTAGGTAGTATGCTAGGATCTGTTGCTTTAACC
>JAEIGA010001114.1_pt1 | contig 41041 bp, 44 predicted proteins | sample 9270691 | NCBI WGS metagenome assembly JAEIGA01 (sample SAMN17057246, study PRJNA624740) | gut metagenome | biome: biome; isolation source: fecal sample | host: Bos grunniens | place: China: Xizang | collected 2019 | reverse complement strand
ACCAACGATAAGTAGCCCGAAAATGATAGCAAGTACGGCAACGATAGCCATAACGTATAAAAGAGAAGTAATATTTATTTCACTTAATAAAAGATTTGTCATAAATTTCTCCTTTTCCTAAATGAGTGCAAACACGTAGAAAGCCATAGCAATAAATGATGCGCAAATCATTGCGATAGGGAAGCCCTTAAGTGATTTTGCAATAGGAAGTCTAGCGCATTTTTCTCTTAAGCCACTCATTAGCACGATAGCAAGAGTAAATCCAACGCCTGCAAATAATCCGTAAAGAACAGCAAAGCCCATGTTCATACTAGAAATGCCAAGTATAGAAATCATTTGTGCTTCATCAATAACAAGTTCAGCAACCCCTAAAACTGCACAGTTTGTTGTGATAAGTGGTAAATAAATACCCATTGCGTTATATAGTGTTGGTGAAAATTTCTTTAGTGCCATTTCTATCATTTGAACAAGCGCTGCAATAACGAAAATGAACACGATAATTTCTAGGTATTCAAGTTTTAGAGGAACAAGAATATAAGTATAAATAGGATAGGTGATAAGGCAAGTGATAGTCATAACGAAAGTAACGGCAACACCCATGCCAAGTGCACTCTTAAAGTCCTTTGATACGCCAAGGAAAGGACATATACCAAGGAATTGAACAACAACGAAGTTGTTAATAAATACTGCAGAAACAATTAAAGCAATAAATTCAGCCATATTATTCACCCTCCGTTATAGTTTTTAATGTTTGTTGTTCAAGGTCATTAGTTGCGTTTGCTTTTAGTTTTTTAGCCTTTTCAATTTTGCTAGAAATAAATGCAAACATTGCAATAAATAATCCGTAAGTAAAGAATGAGCCTGCGCTTGAAGCAAAGAAAGCAATGCTGAAATCAAAAAGTTTAATTCCAAAAAGCATACCACTGCCTAAAATTTCTCTAAATGCGCCCATTAAAGTAAGTGCAACGGTAAATCCTAAACCCATAAATAATCCGTCTGCAATAGATGGTAATAAACTATTTTTGCTTGCAAAACTTTCAGCTCTTGCTAAAATAATGCAGTTTACAACTATTAGTGGTAGGTAAATACCTAAAGATTCGTAAATATCAGGTAACAATTTATCTAGTAATAATCTAACGATTGTAACAAATGATGCAATGATTAAAACGAATGCAGGAATTCTAACCTTATTAGGAATAATGTTGCGTAGCAAAGAAATAATTGCGTTCGAACAAATTAAAACTAAAGTAACTGCTAAACCCATACCGATACCATTCATAGCCATTGTGGTTAGTGCTAGGGTAGGGCAAGTACCTAATACAAGTTTTAAGGTAGGATTGTTTTTAACTAATCCATCAACTGCGATGTTTTTATAATTAGCTTTCATTTTCCACCTCCTAACCATTAATACCTATATAGGTAATTACGCAGTTAACTGCGTTTATGCCTGCATCGGCAGAGTAGGTTGCACCACTAACAGGGTTTGAGTTAACACCAGAAGTGTTGCTTGTAAATAATTCACCGTTTTGGTAAGCTTTAGTTACGTCTTTTAGGTTAAATTTTGCATAATAATCATTAGTAAGTTTACTCATTAACGTTTGCTTGTCGTAACTTTCCAAAAGAACCTTTTCAATGTTAGATTTGTCAGTTGTCTTATCAATTGCAACCTTAACCCAAACTGTAATAGTACCGCCTTTATATCCGTTAAAGCCAACTGCTTGGAATAACATATCATAATGATTATCATCAGCGCCTTTAACTTTATAAATTTTGTTAATTTGACCAAATTCATATTCGATTGGACTATGTTCAGCAAAAAGGTCTATATCAAGTTCAGTATCATAAGTCATTTCGCTGTTATAAATCTTTTTGATTGCTCTACCAGCCCTTTCTTCAGGCGAAACGTATAAAACGTCGCTTAATATTGCTAAAAGTCCACCGAGTGTTACGGCTAAAACTAATAGCACAGCAACACATCTAAACCATTCGCTTTTAAAGAAGTTTTTCATTATTTATTACCCCCTTTACCTTTTTTAAATCCAAAAGGACGGGTAATAACAAACTTATCAATTAATGGAACGAATAGGTTCATGAGTAGAATTGCAAATGAAACTACTTCCATATTTGTTGCCATTCTTAAGATTGCTGTTACTAAACCTAACAATATAAAGTAAATAACGTTGCCTAAAGTTGTGTTTGGTGTTGTTGTGTAGTCGGTTGCCATAAAGATAGCACCTAGCATTAAACCACCTGATAAAATTGTAGGTAAGAAATAAGCAAAGTCAAATCCGTTAAACATAACTGAAAGTAATCCAGTCACACCAACGTAGATAGCTGGGTATCCAATATTGATTACACCACGAATCGCTAAATAAATTCCACCTAAAATAAGTGCAAGTTTACAAGTTTCCCCAATACAACCGGCAACGCCAAGACCTAGGAATAAATCCCAATTAGAAAGTTCAAATGCGCCACCTAAAATGCTAGGTAAAACAGTTGCACCCGTTGTTGCACCACCAGGTAATATCCATTTACCAACAACAGACTGGAATGAAATGAATATGAAAATTCTACCAGTAACTGCAGGGTTAACAAGGTTTTTACCAGTGCCACCAAAAATCATTTTTACAACGATAATAGCAAAAGCACTGCCAAATATAGGTGTGTAAAGTGGGTAGTTAACGCCAATGCACATACCAATTAAAAGACCGGTTACGCATGAAGTAAAGTCAAATTGTTCAATAATTTCTTTAGTTTTTTTGCCTACGATAAGTAAATAAACGTATTCACTTAAAACTGCGCTTAAAACTGAAATTGCTAAAATTAGTAGGGCTGTTAAACCAAAGTAAACAACACCCATAATGCAAGCAGGTAAAAGTGCAATGCAAACGTCTATCATAATAGAACGCGTGCCTGTAGGCTTTTTAACGTGAGGGGATGCTGAATATGTAAGCGTATTATTTGCCATTTTGTTTTAACCCCCTTATTTTTGCTTTTGCAAGAGAAATGTTTTGTACTAACGGTCTTTTTGCTGGGCAGTTAAATGCACATGTGCCACATTCAAGGCAGTTCATGGCACCATACTTTTCAGCACCTTCATAATCGCCTGCAAGTGCAAAGCTTTCAATGTACATAGGCATTAATCTCATAGGACAATTTTTAGCACACCTTGCACAGTTAATGCAGTTTGAAGGCTTTGTTAGGTTAGTTTCGCTTTCAAGCATAGCGAGTAGGCCAGAGTCAGTTTTTCTTGAATATTGGTTTGAATTTATCAATGCTTTACCCATCATTGGGCCACCTGCAATAAGCTTAACAACGCCGTCTTTTAAGCCACCACAGTAGTTTATGATATCTTCAAATGGTGTGCCTAAAGCAATTTTAACGTTTTTGCACTCGTTTATGCCTAAACCACTAACGGTCATAACGTTTTCGGTTAATGGTAGGTTAAGTTCAACGGCTTCGTACATTGCTAAAACAGTTTTAATGTTTAGAACGCAAACGCCAACGTCAAAAGGCATTTTTGCAACGGGAACTTTTCTACCAGTACAGCAATAAATCAAGTGTTTTTCGCTACCCATAGGGTATTGTTTTTTGAGTTCAATAACTTCAACGTCTTGATATTTATTAAATGCTTCAATTGCCAATGGCTTATTTGATTCAATGCCGATTTTAATATCGGTAACGTTAAGCGCTTTAGCAGCGAGTTTGATGCCTTTATAAATTTCTTCAGTGCGTTCAATCATGAGTCTATAGTCGCAGTTTAAATAAGGCTCACATTCAGCACCATTGATAACTAAAATATCAAGTTGACTTTTTGGTGAAAGTTTAACGGCTGTAGGGAAGCCTGCGCCACCAAGCCCAACTATACCTGCAAGGCGTACTCTATCAATAATAGCTTGTGGTGTAATTTCTTCAATCTTATCAAAGTACACTTGTTCATCAAGGTTATCGTTTTCAATAACAATGTACTTTTGTTTTTGACCTAATCCGTTAACAATATCTTCAATACTAGTAACAGTACCTGAAACTGAAGAGAAAACGTTAGCAGAAATAGGGCCACTCTCTTTAGCGATAAGCCCACCTTTCTTAACCTTTTCACCCACTTCAACTATAGGTGTTGCAGGTGCGCCTATGTGTTGAGAAGTGCTGATATATACCTTGCTTGGTGCAGGCATTTTTTCAATTGCACGTTCATTACATAATTCTTTCATTCCCTTTACGTGTATTCCGTAAGGGAAATACTTGCCTTTTTTAATTTTCAAAGCAAACCTTCCTTTTTAATTTAAAAACTAAATTAAACTTGTTGTTTTATAAAATATTTTTCTGGAAATCGCTTAACTATTAAATAAACGATAAACCCAACTACTAAACCAGTTACCACGCTAATTAAAGCAAGGTATGGTAAATATACTAGGTAAGAAGTAGTATTAGTAACTAGACAAAATACTACGTTTTGAACGCAAGAATTTATTACCGAGCCAAAAATGCTTGCGCAAATAATGCTTGTGTTTTTTACAAAATAGATGATTAATATTTCTAAAGTTAACGCAACTAATCCGGCAGGTAGGGAATACATGGTTGCAGATATATTGCCAGAGAATAAACTACCAACAATAATTTTAACAATCAAAGTTATGTATCCGTAATTTGCACCAAGAACAATTGTTGATAATAGTATGAACACGTTAGAAATACCAAGCCTTGCACCAGCTAAAAAGAGTGGAGGGAATAGGTTTTCTAAAGTAAATGCTATTATCGAAAGTGAAGTTAGTATTGCGCAAAGTGTTAACTTGAAAGAGTTGTTTTTCATTAGTTTACACCCCCTGTCCAAGGTGGTGTACCTTTGCTGTCAATAGGTGTAATTTTAAGTGCGTGTGGTGCACAAAAAATTATACCACTATCACTTATTTTAGGCAAAGAAACACAGTCTTTTGAGTGAGAACAAGTCGAATCTTGCATCTTTGCCGTTTTATTTTGCAAATCAATATAGATTTTGTTAAAACCTGTTTTATCAGTATTTGTGTATATAGTTATAAGTTTTCCATCGTTATGGTCAGAAACTTCAACTAGCTTATTAAACTCATTTTCTATTACAATGGTGTTAGAAGAATAGTGAAATGACAAAACCTTTTGATTGTTTTTACAAACTTCTATACCAAGTGGGGCAGATTTTTGTGGAATAATTACAAAGCATATAAACAAAACTAAAATTAGCAAAGTTAGCACAGAATAAACAAAAATATCGTTAAACTCAAAAGTTTTTTTTGATTTTACTTTAGTGTAAATATCGCTTTTCAAAACGTACCCCCAATTCTACATCATAATTATACTATTAATAGTATAATTTGTCAAATATCTAAAGGATTTTGTAGTAAATTAGGTTATAAAAAGTTAATGTTTGTAAAAAATATAGAAATGTTCGCCTTTATTTATTGAAACGTAAATAAAAAAACAAAGGTGTTTAACAAAATGCTTGCAAAATTTTGTTATTTTGTTTAAAATAGAAAAGTAAGGATACGATATGAATTTTAGAGATAATTTTGAAATAACCTTAACCTGTGCTTCAGGTGTGGAAAAGGTGTTAAAAATTGAATTAAAACGTTTAGGTTACGAAGATGCGCCTGCGATAAATGGGGCGCTTACAATAAAAGGTGGTATGCTTGACGTTGCACGTTGCAACTTGTTTTTGCGTACTGCTGATAGGGTTTACATAAAGGTTGCTGAATTTCCTGCTGATAATTTTGACGACTTGTTTGATGGCGTTAAAGGTATTTATTGGGAAGATTTTTTGCCACCAGATGCCAAGATTATAGTAAACGGCAAATGTGTTAAAAGTAAACTCTTTGCTATCTCCGCTTGCCAAAGTATTATAAAAAAGGCTATTGTTGATAGGCTTTCTAATAAGTATAAACAAAAACTTTATGAAAACGGCGCTAATTATGACGTAGAGTTTTCGGTTTTTAAGGACGTTGTTAGCTTATACATAAACACAAGTGGTGCAGGACTTCATAAACGTGGATATCGTGATTTGGTTGGTATTGCGCCTATTAAAGAAACGCTTGCATCAGCACTTATTTTATTAAGTGATTTTTATTACAAAAATCCGTTTATGGACCCATTCTGTGGTTCAGGAACAATAGCTATCGAGGCATGTAGAATTGCTATGAATATAGCTGGTGGCAAGAATAGAAGATTTGCTTTTAACGACTGGGATAACTTTGATAAAAAATATTATGATTTAGCGCTAGAAGAAGCGCTTGATAAAGAAAATCGCAATGTAAAACTAGATTTCTTTGCTTCAGATATTGACCCAAAAGCAGTAAAACTTGCAAAAAGGCATGCTGAAAGAGCTGGTGTGTTAGATAAGATTAGATTTAACGTTTGTGATGTTAAAAACGTTACAAATAGTCTATCAAACGGAACAATTATAACAAATCCACCTTATGGCGAAAGAGTTTACGATAAAAAAGAAGCCAAAGTATGCAACGAGAATTTAGGAAAGCTTTATAAGAGTTTAGATAATTGGTCTGCATTTGTTATTACAAGTGCAAATGGCTTTGCTAAAGATTTCGGCAAAAAACCTGATAGGGAAAGAAAACTGTATAATTCAAATAGAGAATGTAAATTTTATTATTATTACAAAAACAAGGTCGAGTTTAAGGGAGAATAAAAATGAACGTATTAGTTACGGGTGGTGCAGGCTACATTGGTTCACACACAATGGTTGAACTACTAAACGCAGGGTATCAAGTTGTTTGTGTTGATAACTTTATGAACAGTAAGTATGAAGCAGTTCGTAGGGTTGAAAACATCACGGGTAAAAAGGTAAAGTTTTATCAAGGCGATATTCGTGATAAGGAAATTTTAGATAAGATTTTTACCGAAAACAAAATAGATTCAGTTATCAACTTTGCAGGTCTGAAAGCTGTTGGCGAGTCTTGTGAAAAGCCGCTAGAGTACTATGAAAACAATATTCAAGGTCTTTTAGTGCTCGTAATGGCCATGCGTGAGTATAACGTTAAAAATTTAGTTTTCTCATCATCAGCAACCGTTTATGGTAAGCCAAAGAGTGTGCCTATTAAAGAAGATTTTGAACTTTCAACTTCAAACCCTTATGGTAGTACAAAATTATTTATTGAATACATTTTAAAAGATTTATATAAAGCAGACCCAACCTTTAACATTGCAATACTTCGTTACTTTAATCCTATCGGCGCGCATGAGTCAGGCATGATTGGTGAAGACCCTAAAGGTATTCCAAACAATCTTTGCCCATATATAACGCAAGTGGCTGTTGGTAAAAGGGAATATCTAGGTGTGTTTGGCGATGATTATAATACTCATGATGGCACTGGCGTAAGAGATTATATACACGTTGTTGACCTTGCTAAAGGCCACGTTCTAGCAGTAAATAAACTTGCTGAAAACCCTGGTTTAATAATAGTTAATTTGGGTACGGGTAAAGGTTATAGTGTGCTAGATATGGTTAAGGCTTTTTCAAAAGTTATTGGTAGAGAAATTCCATACAAGATTATGCCACGTAGACCTGGTGATATTGACGAGTGTTATGCCGACCCTACTAAAGCACAAGAAATTTTAGGCTTTAAGGCTGAAAAGACTTTAGAAGATATGTGCCGTGATGCAATGAACTGGCAAACAAAAAATCCTAACGGATACGATGAATAATTAAGGCTAATATAAAAGTATACAAAAATAGCAAAATTTGCAAAAAATGTGAATTTTGCTATTTTTATTTTTCTCAAATTCTTGCAAAATTACAAAAAATAGTGTAAAATAAAACTTGAAAAACCGTTATTTTTACAAAAAAGGAGAATAATATGGATTTTGGTTTTGTTAAAATTGCAACTTTTTCACCTGAAATTAAGGTTGCAGACGTAGATTTTAACGTAAATAGCATAAAAAATGGTATAGATATTGCCGTTGAAGAAGGGGTGGAAGTATTAGTTTTTCCAGAACTATGTTTAACGGGTTATACTGCAGGAGATTTGTTTTATTCAAAAACCTTACTTAATGGCGCTAAAGTAGGGTTAGAACAAATAGCGCAATACACCAAAGATAAAAACATAATAGTTTTCGTTGGTTTGCCTTTTCAAAAAGACGGTCTCATTTATAACGTTTGTGCAGGTATTAGCGACGGTGTTATTTTGGGTATCGTGCCAAAAAGTTATTTTGAAAATTATAGTGATTTTTGCGAAAAGAGATATTTTGCACCCGCAGTAGAAGAGGTTTCGTACGTTAGTATAAACGGTATTGAAAATGAAGAAGATTTAATTCCTTTTGGTAAAAATATTTTATTTAACGACGTAAATAACCAAGGTTTAAGAATTGGCGTAGAAATTGGCGATGACTTAAATGCAATTGTGCCACCTTCAATTTATCACGCAATTAATGGTGCAAGGTTAATAGTAAATTTATCGGCTAATCCTGAGTTTTCGGGTATGTGTGAAATGCGTTGCAACTTAATAAGAGAACACTCAAAAAGGTGTGCGTGCGCTTACGTTTATGCAAATGCAGGTTATGGCGAATCTACAACAGATTGTGTGTTTTCAGGACATAGCGTAATTGCTGAAAATGGTCAAATTTTGGCAGAGAAAAAGCCTTTTGAAAGTAAACTTTGCGTGGCAGAAATTGATATTGAAGGGATTGATTACCAAAGAAGTAAATGTTTTAATCAACAAGTTAAATTGGACGATAAAAAATATTACAACGTAGGTTTTTTAGTTAATTCAAATACTCAAAAGCCTAAACGCACTTATGAAAAACATCCTTTTATAAAGATTGGTGAAGAGCAGTTGTTGATAGATATTGCAGCACACGGCTTAAAAAAGCGTGTTGAACACGTAAATGCGCAAAAGGTTGTAATTGGTATATCAGGTGGTTTAGATTCAACCTTAGCATTAATTATAGCGTCAAGGGCATTGCAGTTATTGGGAAGACAATCTAAAGATATCATTGCAATTACTATGCCTTGTTTTGGCACGAGTAAAAGAACTTTTGATAATAGCGTTGCTCTTCCTAAATGTTTTAACGCAACCGTTAAAAAGATAGATATAACTAAAGCCGTTAAACGCCACTTAAAAGATATTGGACACAGTGAAGACCTTCACGATGCAGCATACGAAAACTCTCAAGCAAGGGAAAGAACGCAAGTTTTAATGGATTATGCGAACTCAGTAAACGGCATAGTGGTCGGTACGGGCGACCTCTCAGAGTTGGCGCTTGGTTGGGCTACTTATAACGGCGACCATATGAGTATGTATGCGGTAAACGGCTCAATTCCTAAAACGTTGGTAAGGCATTTGGTCGATTATACGGCAAATAACGGTAAAGGAAAGCTAAAGGCTGTTCTAAAAGATATATTAGATACACCAGTTAGTCCAGAATTAATTCCATCAAAAGATGATAAGATAGGTCAGGTTACTGAAGATATAGTTGGACCTTACGATTTGCACGACTTTTTCTTATATAATATTGTTAAGCGTGGTTTTACGCCAACAAAAACGTATTTTGTTGCAGTAAACACTTTTAAAGGTCAGTTTGATAGCCAAACTATATTAAAGTGGTTAAAGGTTTTTGTTAGAAGATTCTTTACCCAACAATTTAAGCGTTCATGTATGCCTGATGGTGTTAAGGTTAGCGAAATATCACTTTCTCCACGTGGTAGTTATAAAATGCCTTCTGATGCTATCAGTAAATTATGGCTTGAAGAATTAGAAAAAATTTAATATTTACCGCCCTTTACATTATATATTTATATAAGTAAGGGGTGGTATTTTAATTTTAGAATTTGCCAATATATTTTTGTATAAAAAATTTTAAAAAAACTAAAAAAATTTTTAAAAAGCACTTGACAAACTGCTAATCTTTGAATATAATAATAGTAATCATTACTATTAATGATAAATTTAAAGGAGAAATGCAGTGAGAAATTCAAAGCAAAGGGATTTGATAATTGAAATTATCAAGGGAAGATGTGATCACCCTACGGCTGATATGATATACACTTCTGCAAGGGAAATTAATCCTAACATAAGTTTAGGCACGGTATATCGCAATCTTAAGCTACTATCTGATGAAAAGATGATAATCACTTTAGAAACTGAAGATAAGAGACTGCATTATGATGGTGATATATCAAGGCACAGCCACTTTATCTGTAATAACTGTGGTAAGATAATTGATTTATTTAAGCCGTCAAGCGTACCTAAAGAATTGAATGAAATAGGTGCTGAAATCAGTAGTGAAAAATGTATTTACTATGGAAATTGCCCTGAATGTAGGGTTAATCAATAAAAATAAAAAATTGTAAAAAGAGCGAAAAATCGCATAAAGGAGAAAAATTATGAAAAAATTTGTTTGCACAATCTGTGGTTACGTACACGAAGGAGACTCTGCACCAGCTAAATGCCCAACATGTAATGCGCCTGCTAGTAAGTTTAATGAACAAGCTGAAGGCAGAGCTTGGGCTGCTGAACACGTTGTTGGTGTTGCTAAAGGTGTTGACCCTGAAATTATTGAGGGTTTAAGAATGAACTTCCAAGGCGAATGCACAGAAGTTGGTATGTATTTAGCAATGGCAAGAGTTGCGCATAGAGAAGGTTACCCAGAAATTGGTTTATACTGGGAAAAAGCTGCTTTTGAAGAAGCTGAACACGCTGCAAAGTTTGCTGAACTTTTAGGTGAAGTTGTTACTGATTCTACAAAGAAGAACCTTGAAATGAGAGTTGAGGCTGAAAACGGTGCTACAATGGGTAAGTTTGAACTTGCTAAAAAGGCTAAAGAACTTAACCTTGATGCTATTCACGATACAGTACACGAAATGGCAAGAGATGAAGCAAGACACGGCAAAGCATTTGAAGGTTTACTAAAGAGATACTTCAAATAAAAACAAAAATAAAGTTTAGTTTAGTTGAGGTTTATTATGGAATACAAAGAAAATCAAGTTATTTGTAATTGCAAACAAGTTACTCTATTTGATATAGAAGATGCACTAAAAAATCATCAAAGATTTGAAGACGTTGAAAAGCAATTTGAAGAAGTTCAAAAAATTACCGGATGTTCAACAGGTTGTGGCGGTTGTCATGATAAAATAGTTGGCATTATCTCTGATATTTTACATAAAGGATTAAATTAATAAACGGCTATCATTAAGCGCCCTATCACTTTAGATAGGGCGTTTTAATTTTTAAATTTTTCATAACTTATTAATAAAGTTCATATATTTAGTTAGGTATATTTTGATTTGATTATTAACATTACAAACTTCGACAAATGCTAACAAAAATTAACAAAATATACTTAAAGGGAAAGTTTATAATGAATTTTACAGTAATAAATAAGAAAAAACTATTAATTTTTACAAGTGCATTATTAGTATCAATTTTAATATTTTGCATTACTTTAGGCTATGGTGTAAGCGCTGTATTTAACAGCAAAAATCAAAAGGAATTGCCTATTTATAGCGTTGATAGACAAGATAAAAAAATAGCCATTTCATTTGACTGTGCATGGGGCGTTGATTATACCGATAGACTGCTTGAAATCATGCAAGCTGAAAATGTTAAATGCACCTTTTTCATGGTGGAATTTTGGACGTTAAAATACCCTGAATACGTTAAGAAAATTGCTGATAACGGGCATGAAATTGGCACACATTCGGCAACGCATCCACATATGAATAGTCTTAATAAAAGCAGTATGGTAAAAGAGTTAAACTCGTCAAAACAAGCCATAGAGCAGACTTGTGGCGCAAAGGTTGAACTTTTTAGGGCGCCGTATGGTGAGTATAACAATACTTTAATTGAAACGGCTAAAGAACTGGGTTTATACACCATACAGTGGGATGTAGATAGCCTGGACTGGAAGAATTTATCGGCAAACGAAATTAGTAAACGCGTTATATCAAAGGTTAAGGCTGGCTCTATAGTTTTATTTCATAACCAAGGCTTGCATACGGCTGATGCAATTAAAATAATAATACCAGAACTTAAAAATCAAGGTTATGAATTTGTTCCTATTGGTGAACTGATTTATAAAGATAACTTTTACGTTAGATCTGATGGCACACAAATTAAAAATAGTTAGAAATTCTTTGGAGGAAATTTATATATGAACTTTATGGCAGAAAAGAATAATAAGGTATTTATCAGTGGGGAAATTGTAACAAATGCACAATTTTCTCATGAAGTATACGGCGAAGGCTTTTACGAGATGAACCTTATGGTAAAAAGGTTATCTGGGCAAGGCGATATTTTGCCCGTTACCATATCAGAGAGGTTAATTAGTGATAGAAACCTAAAGATTGGCGACACAATAAATGCGCTTGGACAGTTTAGAAGTTACAATAAACTTATTGATGGTAAAAGTAAATTGATGCTAACGGTATTTATTAGAGAATTAGTAGATGATATGGTGGTAAGAAACCCAAATAGTATTGTTTTAACAGGTTATATTTGTAAACCACCCATTTATAGAACAACACCATTTAATAGGGAAATTGCTGACGTTTTAATTGCAGTTAATCGTTCTTACAACAAGTCAGACTATATTCCATGCATTGCTTGGGGCAGAAATGCAAGGTTTGCCAAAAATCTTGCCGTTGGTGAAAAGATTGCTATTAGTGGTAGAATTCAAAGTAGAGAATATCAAAAAAAGGTTACAGATGACGATATTAAGACAATGACTGCTTACGAAGTTTCTATAAGTAAACTAGTTGCCTATGAAAATGCTGAAAATTTTGATGCTGATGAAGAGTTTAATTTGCTTGGAATTTATCCACATTCTAACGAAGAAAATATTTACATTGATTAGTTGTAATTGTAAGTCAGTAATATTAAAAATATAAAAAAGGCCCTGCTAGGTTTAGCAGGGCCTTTTAGTTGTTTAGTTATTTGCTTACTCTTTTGCGTTTTAATAAGAAGTAAATTGACGTTGTGCCAAGGCAAGTTACTACAAGAATAATTAGTAAAATGTTTCTTACCGCTATTGTAGAACTATCAATTATGCAGTCGGTTGAAACGTAACCATCAATCCATTGCCCATCAACATTTACAGCAATTTTAGCATAATTTTCTTGCTTTTCATAAACTCTTACCGCAGTGCCGTTTTCAATAACAATGTTATCTTTAATACTCGTTAATTGAGCGTCACTATATAAGTAAGTATTTGTTAAAGTTACAATTGTGTATTGTTCAGAAGTAATATCTTTTTCTAAAACTTCAACAGTATAATCGATAGGAACATAGCCTTTATATTCTACGTTGTCAACCACAAAGGTAGCATAGTAGAAGTCTTTGTCTAATATTGTTGTTATAAAGCTTGGTTTAATCAGTGTGTTTTTATCAAGCTTTACTTTTTGGCTATCAGCATTTGTTAATGCGTAATCTGACTGTAATGTGATAATTGGATAGTAATATCCGTTTACACTACTTGAAACGTATGCGTTTTCTGGGCAGTTGGTGTCTTTAAGAGTGTCTTGACAGTTTGCGTTTGATAAAGATAACGCAATTTCATCTTGACCTACAAGAAGGTGTAAGTTGTCAGTAATAGCACAAGCATATATAAATTCTTTTTCAGCATCACAAATCGCTTTGTATTTTAATTTGTATTTTAATGTGTCTTGATTTTTTGTTACAATGAACACATTTTCATCTGCACTAACAGTATAAACTTGTAAATCTTCACTTGCTGTATTTGTACTATCGTTAGTTGTCTTAAATATATCGCTGACATCAATGTCGCTTATTGATAAATTTTGTAGCTTTGTAGTAGTAAATATTTGTTCTTGATTACTTGTTGTAAAGTAGCAAAGGTCATTTGTGATATCAAGAGCAAAGTCGGTTATGTTTGCTAATTCAATATTGATAAGTAATGGGGTAGAAGTTATGTTTTCAATATAGTGAATACCGTTGTTATTTAATGCGAAAAGCGATCCATTTAAGTCAGAATGTAGAGTTTTTACATTAGGAATAGCGCATTCGCCGTTAATTACATAACCTTGAGCTTTATCTAGTTTTACTATCTTATTGGTGCTGACTAAATAAATGTTACCATACACGTCAATTGTAAGTTTTGATGGTGTAAAGTCATCTATCAATATATTATAGATCTCTGTAGTTTCATGAGTTAAAGGGTTTATTTTATACACATGGTTTGGTGTTTCTGCTTCGGATAAAACATAGTAATAACCACCTTGGTAACATATGTCTAAAATTGTTCCAGTGTTTATGTTAATATCTGTCAAATAATCTTCAGTTTTGGTAAGATCTAACAATTTTAATGCATTGTTTAATTTAAGTAAGACACTGTCTTTACCTAGTGTAAAGGCATTAATAGTTTGGTCTTGATTTTGCAAATCATTTCGCAAGTAGTTTTTGTAGTTTTCTTTTGAGTAAATATTGTCTTTATTTTCAATAATAGTTAGCTTATTGTCATCTAAAACGGCAACTTTATCATTATATTTTTGAACACTTGAACCAGACTTTGTACGGTTATATGCTGTTTTTTCTTTGGCGATAGCAAAGCCGGTAAAATCAAGTTGATCATCTTCAATCTTATATTCTTGAATTGTGTCGCTTTGAATAACTAAAAGATTTTCGCCCCTAAAAGAAATGTTTGTGGGGTTAGTAATTGTACCTAGATTATAATTTTTGTTTAACTCGTTGCAAACAAGCTCAGTATTATGACCTTGCATATCAACCTTAAAAATTTTATTATTTGTTGATAAGTAATAAAGTTCTTTGTTGTTTGCTATTATTTTTACTGGGTTTGCATTTTCAACAAAAATACTTTCATTATCGCTAGAAGGGTTGTTTATATCAACTTTATAGATGTTGCCATTTTTAGAAAAGAAAATTAAATTTTGATTTATGGCAATTAAACATTCATTGCTCACTACACGGTGGGCAGCACGGTATGTGAAAACACCATTTTCAATAGTATAAATTGTGCAAAATTCGCCGAAGTGTTTTACTAATTTGTTGCCAAAAATGTCAAAGTAGTTACCGGTTATGCCACCATTAGAGCCCTCAGTTTCGCTTGAATCAACTATTACTGATTTAGTTTTTGAATCTAGATTAAATTTGAAAATTTTTGCATCATCAATGATAAGTAAGTTATTATCATCTAACTTTTTAATTTGCTTAATAGAAGTAAAATCATCATGTAAAGAGTATTCGTCGTTATAGTAGAGAAGTAGAGAGTGCGATGCGCCACCTTGCGCAATAGCAGTAACACTTTCATCAGAATAAACGTCTATAGGTGAAGTTAATTCTTTATATTCTAAAGCTGTTTGTGGTAAGAATAAATCAACTTTAACTTGGCTGTCGGCATTAGCCGTTAATGGTGAAAAACATAAAAGTGCAGAGCATAGGATAAGCACTGCAAACAATATACCAATTATTAAATTCCTATTTTTCTTAACTGTAAAAATTTCCATGAATATATTTTAACATATAAAAAAATTTTTGTCATTACATTTATTAATTTAATTAATTTTTTTTACATTTTTCTTGCCTGAAACTTAAAAAAATTAAAAATTTTTTAATTAAAAATTAAATATGACAAAATTTGACATCTTTCGATGATATTATACATGTAAAAATACGAACAAATGTTCGAAAAAGATGGCAGTGAATATTGACTTTGGAATTTTGGGGTAATACAATTATGGGGCATCGATGCAAAAGCAAAAATATTAGCGAGGAGAAACTTATGAGAATTAATTATACAAAAGCGATAATGTACGCATTTTACAACATAGAAGCAGTAAAGGAGCAGATTGATGAAATTGTAGAAAAAAAGGCGTTAGCATCAATGACCGATTGTTCGCCATGTGATGAACAATGTGAAAAAATTCTTACCTATATGGCTCAAAAAGTTGCGCTTGTTGAGCTTAAAAACAAGATTAAATTGGTTTTAAGAAGTTTAACCGATTATGAGCTAGATATTTTGGACTATAAATATTTTAAGCAAAAGCCTAAAGAATATTTTGCTAACTTTGATACTGAAGGCAGAACTTATTTTAGAAAGCAAAGTAATCTTATTAAAAAGGTTGCTGCGCTATGCGAAATGGTTGGCATTTCTAACGAATGGTTTGAAAAGAACTTTTTAGAAATGAATTTCTTTAAGCAGTTATTAAAAAGGGTAGACGAAAGTCAGCCTAAACCTAAAAAAACTAAAATTAAAAGGGTTATCAAAAAAGCGCAAGAAAAACAACAAAAGGCCGTTAGCGATTTTATGTTGATTGCATAAATTATTAGTCGTAGTCATTTTCTTCGTAATATCCTGTTTTGTCAGGCAGCGGCCTTTTGCCAAGTGCTATAAATAGAGCAATTAACCCAGCAAAAAGCAAACAGATAATGATTGCCGTTTTAAGACCAAATAAATCAGTATTTTGGTTTTCGGTAGAAGGGAGAGTATCTTCTTCATTGTCATCGGGCCGGACTATAAATGTCAGTTCATTTGGGTGGTTATCAATAGTAAAAGGCAAAATGTTGCTTTCTTCAACGTAACCTAAAAGACCATGATAACTAACAAAGTAGAGCATGCCTTTATCTGTTTGCAAATGTCCATAGTACCACATTTTTCTTTGAGCAAAGACATATTGGCTTTGCACTCCTAGGTCTTGATCTTGATATAATATGGCGGTCCCACAAGTCGTTATATCAAGATTGAGATAAGGAGTTATAACTTCCAAATCATCATAAAATAGTAGGTGTGATGGAACGTAACCATCAAGACCAGGAACGCCATTTTCACCATGTATTTGCACGTGTGTAAACTCTTGGTTTTTCTCTAATACTTTAACATAATAAGTGTACGGCAAATAAAATAGTGGTGAAGTATCGTGCTCGGTTTTATAAAAGGGGGTTGTGTCGTTAATGATTCTTGCATATTCTGTATAAGCTTGTACCTTAATTGGCGCAAAACTGAACATGCTAACATTGATAAAAAATAGTAAAATCGAAATTAATGTATATATCTTTTTCATGTTCCACCTTTAGGGATAGTGAAACAAATTATACGATAAAAAAAGGTGGGTTATAAGTAAAATATTAGCGTAAAAGAAGATTAATTGTCAAAAGTGTTAGATTTCGGCTAATCTTAAATAAATTGAATATAATATTAATGTAATGTCATTTTTTAGTAGTGTATTTATTAAGAACAGGAAAAGTAGATTTCTTTTTAAGGTTTTGGTAGGCTACCTTGTGGTGTGCTGGATATTTATGAGTGTATATTATGCCGAAATAATATTAAAAAGAAGATATTTTTATCCATTAGAGTATAAGGAAGTTATAGTGAAATATGCCGATTATTATGGATTAAATAGGGCGTTAGTGTTTGCTATGGTTAAAAGCGAAAGCAGTTTTAACAAGAAAGCAGTAAGTTCAAAAGGTGCTAAAGGGCTTATGCAAATTACTGATAAAACGGCAGAGTATATAGCAAAAAAGTTAGGGGTAGAACAATACGATTTGTTTGATGAAAATACTAACGTTAATTTTGGGTGCTTTTACATTAAATATTTATATAGCAAGTTTAAGAATATTGAAACTTCACTTGTCGCATACAATGCTGGCGAAGGTAACGTAAGCATATGGCTTGCTGACCAAGAGTACAGTAAAGACGGCAAAACTTTATTAAATATTCCTTTTAATGAGAGTAGAGAATATCTACAAAAAATCAAATTAAACTTTGAAAATTATAAAAAATTATATGGCAAACTTCTTGACAAAAATTAAAATTTTAAGTAATATATATAGGCTTGATGTGAGAGTGGCGGAATTGGCAGACGCGTACGTTTGAGGGGCGTATGGATATCCGTGTGGGTTCAAGTCCCATCTTTCACACCACGATAAAACTCAAATCAAGGCTTGTTCTTGGTTTGAGTTTTTTTGTTTGTACAAGAAGATGGGACTTGAATTAAGGAGAAAATTTGCATTTTGCAAATTTCCCTTTAGGGTAAACAGTGGACACCCACTGTTTATCGGGTATGGTCGCACAGGCGAAAGTCCCATCTTTCACACCAAAAATAGTCTTGATGCTTTTGTGTCGAGACTATTTTTTTGTATTGAAGTAAGTAATAGATGGGACTTGAATATGGAGAAAATTTGTATCACAAATTTCCCGTAGGGTAAACAGTGGACACCCACTGTTTATCGGGTAGGTCGCACAGGCGAAAGTCCCATCTTTCACACCAAAAATAACAAGCACGATTTTGTGCTTGTTATTTTTTTGTTTAAGTTAAAGTAGTTGATGGGACTTGGACGCAGTCCTACGTAGCAAAGCGTAGTAATATATGGAGAAAATTCATCTTTTATCAAGACAAGCACACGCCATAGTGCCAAATAATAAATAATTTTAAAATTTTTTCTAATATGACACGCATTTGTCATATATACCTGTTAAAATTATAGCAACAAAAAGCAAAGGGTGTTGTATGACAAAAATAGAATTTGTAGAAAAGGCAAAAAAATTAGGGTATACTAATGGTTGGATTGAAAATGCTATAAATAAAATGAACGAATTAAATGATAAATATGGGTTTTGCTATTCTTACGAAGATATTGTTATTTGTAAAGTAAAAAAGGCAAAAGAAAATATTTATAATAAGTTTGTTTGGAAAAGCAACGATACAATTATATTTAAGCCAAAGAAAGTGTAATAAATTCATACAACTATTTGTTTTATGTGTTATAATAAAAGCAAGGAGATAAAAGATGAAAGAGATAATAAATCCAAAAGAAGTAATAGAAAAAAGAATTGCAGAAACAATGGGTTTTCCAAAATATGCAAAAATTATTAAAGAATTACATAATCTTAATGTAAACGAAGACCGTTTGTGGCAAAAGAATTTTAATGCATTTTATAGAGTAAGACGTAATAAAGATTGGCAAAAAATATATTATGCTATTTTTGAACGTGAAAAAAATAATAAACCAAGTTTTGAAAATATTCTAAAAGAAATATATGACAATACAGGAAATATTGAGGCGTCATTTGTTAGTAAAATGATTTCTACAATAGATGAAAGTTTGCCAATATGGGACCAATATGTATTATCTAATTTAGGATTGAAATTAGTTGGTAAATCAAAAGAAGAAAAATTAGAAAACGCAATTTGTGTATATAACAAAATAAAAGCGTGGTATGATGAATTTGTTTCTTCTGAGCAAGGTAAAAATTGCATTGAAGAATTTGACAAGGTTATGCCTAAGTATGCTTGGTTTAGCCCAATTAAAAAGATAAATTTCTTCTTGTGGAGTATGAGATAAAATCAAATAAATAAATTTTTATCTTTTGGGGTGGGACTTATTGTCTCGCCCTTTTTCATTTTTTTAATAAAAAAAGAACGTAAACTAAACCTTTTGTGGTTCAATTTACGTTCAGTTTGGCACACCAAAAAATAAAAAGGCTCGTCAAAATGATGAGCCTTGTTTGTTTTTATAGTTTGTTAAACTATTTGTTGTAGTTATATTATAAACTTAATGCCTTGTGTCATCAGTAAAACATTCACAAAATCTTGCAGAAAAAGAATCAGGTTCGCCATATTGAGTAAGGTGGCTTGTGTCGCCTAAGCACGTTAATCTAAACTCTGCAATTCCTTGTTCTCTTTCTTCAGTGTAAAGGGTTGTAACTGAAGTTGGCAAGGTGCACATATGTTGCCAAATAGAATAAGGTGAGCAGTTTAGTAGGTGAGATAATAGCACTGCGGTAAGCCCAAAGTGGCAAACTAAAACGATTGTATCGTGGTTGCTGTTTTTAGCAATATAGTTATATTTATCCCTTACGTATCCGTGAGAAGAAAGCATTTTATCTAGGTTTTCCACAACGTAATCGTAAGATGTTGGCACGGTAGAATTTTTTACAAATTCAACGTTTTTCCAGTTGGTAGGGTGATAAATATCGGTAAGAGAGTTAACGTAGTTAGGTAAAATATCCCAACAAGAACGTGGTTTATCGCTATAAGGCAATTGCACCTTGTTTGCATCAAACTCTTTAAGCCAGTCGCAGTAATCAGCTTCAATACCTAAAGCATCTAAAAAAGGCTTGGCAGTAAGCCTTGCTCTACCATAAATGGAACAATAAACTTTGGTTATATCTTCCTTTATCATGCGATTTTTTAATAATTCAACTTCTCTTTTTCCCTTTTCGGTAAGACCATCGATAGTATAATCAGGGTCGCCGTGGCGAATAATTAAAATTCTCATACATCACCTTTAAATTTTATTAACAAAAGTATAGCATTTTTTATCTTTTAAGTAAACCATTTTATGTAGCAAAAAAAAGCAAAATCACATATTATAAAAATTGGAGGTGATATTATGCTTTTTAAACAAAATGAATGCAAAAAAATTGTTGATACGGGTGGCAAGCCGTTAGTTTTAGACATGAATGAAGCAAGTTCATGTAACACTAATTATAGAACGGCTTTATGGACAGGTAAATACTTGCAAACAACACTTATGAACATTGTTGTAGGTGGTGATATAGGACTTGAAGTGCACGAAAATACCGACCAGTTTATATTGGCTGTAGACGGAAATGGTGTAACCATTATGGGTGAAAATCAAAGCAATTTGAATATCAAAAAAAGCATTCAAAGTGGGTATGGAATTTATGTTCCTGCAGGGTATTATCATAACATTATAAACACGGGCAATCAGCCGTTAAAACTAATTTCTACATATGCACCTGTCGAGCATCCGTTTGGAACAGTTCACGCAAGTAAAGAAATTGCTGAACAAATGGAAAAATACTAGTATTTTACTAACGATTTTAACTTTATTGTTTTATAAAAAACAGTATTAATTATTTAGAATTAAGCGCATCAATATGGTGCGTTTTTTTCTTTTCTTTTTTTAGTGGTTGCCAAATGTTTCCTATTGAAAAGAAGGGTAAAAAATGATATAATTATGGCGATGAAAAAGTTAGTAATATTTGTTATGATTTTTACTTTAATTTTGGCAACAGGTTGTGTAAATACAAGCCAAGATTTAACACAAAACAATACGCCTAGTATTGATGAAATTATAGGGGAAAATACAACCCCTGAATTGCCACCTATTATTATTCCACCACTTGATGAGAATGAGGAAGAACAAAAGAAAAAATACTTAATTTCTACTACAAATTCATTAAGGATTAGAAGCGGTGCAGGCGATAGTTATTCAGTTGTTGGATATCTTGATAAAAACGACGGTTTAGTTTATCAAGGCAAGGTCGGCAACTATTATAAAACGACCTTTAAGGAAAAAACTGCATATGTGCACAGTGGTTATATAAATGTAATCGAAGTGGAAATAGGTTCAGAGCAAGTTGAAAAAGCAATAGACTTTGGTATGAAGCTTATGGGTTACCCCTACGTTTGGGGCGCACAAAGATACCATTGGGGGAACGGCAAACTTAATACAAACTTCAAGAATGGCGAGTTTGATTGCTCTGCTTTAGTTCAATATGTTTATTATAAGACAAATTTGGTAATATTAGATGTAACTAGCCGTGCGCAGTCATTAAACGGCGTATTGGTCGATAAAAGAGACTTAAAGCGTGGTGATTTAATGTTCTTTACTAATAGTTCAAGAAAGGATATGGTCGGTATTGAAAGGATAGGGCACGTTGGTATATATTTTGGGAACAACTACATTTTACATACGGCAAGCGACCACGCGGTGCTAGAACCTATTTCAAGTTTGCGTTGGTCATACTACGTTTGTGCAAGGCGCGTTGTCTAATGTATGAAACAATCTTGTTGTAAAATATTTTAATGTTAACAAATAGTAAGGTGTATTTAATAAATTTTTTTGCTAAACTTTTGCTGGATTTTTATGAATATAAAAAACTTAATATATCTACTAATAAATTTGCCCTATCGTTGACAAACGGTGGGGCATTTGTTATAATTATTAAGTATGGAAAATATTAAGAATACAGATTACAAAACACAACTTAATGAAAAGGGAGTAATTTCTTTTGTTCCGGCAGGGGATAGCATGTGGCCAATTTTAAAGCATCGCAATCAATCGGTAGTGATTGAAAAAAAGAGTGGCAGGCTATCACCTTTTGACGTTGCTTTTTACGTTAGGGAAAATGGCGTTTTTGTATTGCATAGGGTAGTAGAAGTAACTGAAGATGGTTATATTTTTTCTGGGGATAGTCAACTTGTAACTGAAAGCATAAATGAAGAACAAGTTTTTGGTAAAATGGTTGGATTTTATAAAGGAAAAAAATATGTAGATTGCACAACCCCTAAATATAAAAATAGAATTAAAAGAATGTATGCGAATAAATCTTTGAGAAGATTTAGGATAAAATATTTTCATTTTGCTAAACGCATAAAGGCAAAGATTTTGAGAATTTTTAGGAGAAACAAAAATAATGTTTGATCTAATAGCACTTGGTAAAAAGGCAAAAACTGCAAGTCGTCAGCTAATAAATTTAACCGAAGATATGCGTGCTAAAGCACTTGTTGAAGGTGCTAAAATGTTAAGAGAAAACGCTGGTTTTTTGATTAAAGAAAACTCCGTTGATATTCAAAATGCTAAAGAAAAGGGAATGAGCGACGCTTTTATTGATAGATTAGCTCTTACCGAAAAGGTTATTGAAGGCATGGCTATTGGTTTAGAACAAGTGGCAGGCCTTGAAAATCCACTTGGCAAAATTGTTTATGAGTATAAAAATCAAGAACAAGGCATCGATATTCAAAAGAAAAACGTTCCTTTTGGTGTTGTTGGTATTATTTACGAATCAAGACCAAACGTAACTGCAGATGCTTTTGCACTTTGCTTTAAGACAGCAAACGCAGTTATTTTAAAAGGTGGTAGTGATTCGCTCCGTTCAAACGTTGCAATTGTAAAGGTTTTAAGGAAAGCACTTAACAATTTAGGTATTGATGAAAATGCTATTTCGGTTATTGAAGACACTTCAAGGCAAACCACTACCGAGTTTATGAAGCAAAATAAGTACGTTGACCTTTTGATACCAAGGGGTAGTGCTTCGTTAATAAAGGCAACACTAGAAAATTCAACTATTCCTATCATTGAAACGGGTACTGGTAACTGCCACGTTTACGTAGATGAATTTGCTAATATTGAAATGGCTTCAAACGTAATTTTTAATGCCAAAACACAAAGATATAGTGTGTGTAATGCGTGTGAATCTTTGGTTATTCATTCAAAAATTATTGATAAAGCATTGCCTGAAATTGCTAAAAAATTAGAACAAAAGCAAGTTATAATTCGTGCTGATGATAGGGCTAAAGAAGTTATCAAAGATTATCCTTATTTAGAAAGTGCAGGTGAGCAAGATTTTTATACTGAATACGGCTGTGCTATGATTTCAGTAAAGACTGTTGATTCTCTTGACCAAGCAATAGAGCATATAAACGAGCACAATACAAAGCACTCTGAAAGTATTATTACAGAAAATCAAGAAAATGCCGACAAGTTTTTAAGCCAAATTGATGCATCATCGGTTTACCATAATGCTTCAACAAGATTTACTGATGGTTTTGTTTTCGGTTTGGGTGCTGAAATTGGTATTAGTACGCAAAAACTACATGCCCGTGGACCTATGGGTTTATCAGCTCTTGTTACACAAAAGTATATTGTAAAAGGCAATGGCGCTGTTAGAAAATAATTGTTAAACAAATATTCATCAAGCACAAAAAACACAAGTTTTTATAAGTAAAAAATAATTGCTAAACGCCACTAAATTTAGTGGCGTTTTTTTGTTTTTGCATAATAAAAAATAATGAAAAAAACAGATAAAATAGTTAAAAAAACTAAAAGGACAAATATAAACATAAATAAACAAATATGCGCTTTTAAGCATAAAATCAACTTTGTATATAAGGCAAAAAGGTAAGCTGGTGTTCATTTGTGTTCATTTGTGATTGTTTTTTGATAAAAAAATGATATTTATTTAGATAAAATATTAAAAATATTTTTAAATAATTATATGGGGAAATATTGCTTGACTAATAAATGCGATTTTTGTATAATTTATTGCGAAAAATATTTTAGAATTACTAGGGAGAATAATCATGCAAGAATTGATTAAAAAACTTAACGGTGGCACTGCTGAAACAAGGCTTGAAGCATTAAAGCAATTAGTTGAAAAACAAACTGAAAAGCCTGTTCGCCGTGACAACGATGCAAACAACCATATTCACACAATTTATTCATTCTCACCATACTCACCAACAAAGGCTGCATACATGGCATACATGGCAGGCTTAACAAGTGCTGGTATTATGGACCACGATAGTTTATCTGGTGTTGAAGAATTTAAAAAGGCTTGTGAAATTTTAGGTTTAGGTTCTACTTGTGGTGTAGAAGTTAGAGCAAAATTCAACCGTGGCTTTGGTAAAATGAACCACCCAGACCAAGCAGAATGTGTTTATATGGCAGCACATGGTATTCCATTTGATAGCGTTAAAAAGTTAAACGATTACCTTGCTTACTATAGAGGCAAGAGAAACGAAAGAAACGCAAAAATGTGCGAACTTATTACAGGTAAGTTTGGCAAGTTCGGTGTAGAACTTGATTTTGATAGAGACGTTAGGCCTTTATCTCAAGCTGATTTAGGTGGTAGTGTTACTGAAAGACACCTTCTTTACGCTTTAGCAGTTAAACTTGAAAATAAGTTTGGCAGAACTGATGCGTTAATTAATTTCTTGGAAAAAGATTTAGAATTAAAGGTTGGCGATAAGATTAAGGCTTTCTTATTAGATAGCGAAAACGAAAACTTCTTGTACGACCTACTTGGCGTATTAAAGGCCGATACAGCATTTTTCTATATCGATGCTGATGAAGAAATGCCTGATGCAGTAGAATTCGTTAAGTTAGCTAAAGAATTAGGTGCAATCCCAGCATACGCATATTTAGGCGATGTTGGTGATTCTGTTACTGGCGACAAAAAGGCGCAAAAGTTTGAAGATGATTTCTTACCTGAATTAATTGAAGAAATTAAAAAGGCAGGCTATCTTGCAGTTGCATACATGCCAACAAGAAATACACCTAGTCAACTTGAAAGAATTAGCAAGTTATGTAAAGACAATGGTTTCTTTGAAATCAGTGGTGAAGACGTTAACTCTCCACGCCAAAAGTTTGCTTGCGCAGCGCTTGCTAAACCTGAACATGCACACCTAATTGATGCAACATGGGCATTGATTGGTCACGAAGCAATTTCAAGCCAAAAAGGTTTAGATTATGGTATGTTCTCTGAAAAGACTATTAAAGAAACACCAAATCTATATGAAAGAATTAAAAAGTTCGCAGTTATCGGTCACGAAACTGTAAAATAAAAACAAAAAATTATAATCAAATGATTTTAAGGAGATATAAAAATGAGTCAAATGAATTTACAAGGTAAAGTAGCAGTAGTAACAGGTGCAAGCCAAGGTTTAGGTGAAGCATTAGCAATGCGTTTAGACAAAGAAGGTTGCAAAGTTGTAGTTTGCGACATCAACTTTGACGGCGCTCAAGCAGTAGCATCAAAATTAAGCGATGCAATCGCTCTTGCTGTTGACGTTACTAAATACGACCAATTAGAAGAAGCAGCTAAAACTGTTATTGCTAAGTATGGCAAGGTTGACATTTTAATTTCTAACGCTGCTATCGTTAAGAGTGGTGATATTTTCAATCTTTCACCAGAAGCATTTGCATTAGTTACAAACATTAACTTAAACGGTTATTTCAATACTGTTAAAGCTTTCGCTCCATACATGCTTGAAGCAAAGAGTGGTAGCATTATCCAAATCAACTCTAAATCAGGTAGAAAGGGTAGCTTTAAGAACGGCGCATACGCAGCAAGTAAGTTTGGTGGCGTAGGCTTAACACAAAGCTTAGCATTAGAATTTGCTGAAGCAGGCGTAAGGGTAAACTGCATCTGCCCAGGCAACTTATTAAATTCACCACTTTGGGTAAACAGCCTATTCAAACAATATGCAGCTAACCAAGGTATTACTGAAGAAGAAGTTAGAGCAAAATACATCAACCAAGTTCCTATGAAGCGTTCTTGCGAATACGTTGATATTGAAAACGCAATGGTATTCTTAGCATCTGACTACTCAAGCTATATGACAGGTCAAGCAATCCACGTAACAGGCGGACAACAAATGTAATTTTGCTTGTTAGCAAAATCTTGTAAAACTAATAAAAATATATTTAACATAGGGGAAAATAACATATTTAAGGAGATAATTTATGAATTTTAACCTAATGCATCCAGCAGAACAAATCGTTTTATTGCTTAATAGAGTATATCAAAAAGGTTTGACAACTACTTCTGGTGGTAACTTATCAATTTTAGATAGTGAAGGTAATATTTGGATTACACCTTCAGGTATTGACAAGGGTTCACTTACTCCACAAGATATTTGTAAAGTTTTACCAGACGGAACTGTTGTTGGTAAATATAAGCCATCAGTTGAACTTCCTTTCCATAAACTTGTTTACCAAACAAGGTCTGACGTTAGCGCAGTTTTACACGCTCACCCACCAGCACTTGTAAGTTATAGTTTAATTAGAAAAGTTCCGGACGTAAACATTATCCCAACCCCACAACAAGTTTGTGGCCAAGTTGGTATTGCTGAATATGAAGTTCCTGGTAGCGATCTTTTAGCAAGACGTATTGTTGATGAAATCAAAAAAGGTTATAACGCAGTTATCATGGAAAACCATGGTGTTATTACTTGCGCTAACAACTTATTTGATGCTTTCAAAAAGTTTGAAACGTTAAACTTTGCAGCATCAATCGGTATAACTGCATCTATTTTAGGTACACCAGTTCCACTAACTGAAGAACAAATTGAGCTTAACAATAGAAAGGGTAAAACTTCTCTTGGTGAATTTATTCCAACAGATTATAGTTCTGATGAAAGAAGACTTCGTAAGGAAATGTGTGCACTTATCCATAGATCATACGATCAAGGCTTGTTCACAAGTACACAAGGAACTTTCTCTGTGCGTTTAAGTGATAATTCTTTCTTAATTACACCTTACGGTGTTGACAGAAAGTATATCGAACCAGAAGATATCGTTAGAATTGAAAATGGTTGGAGAGAAGCAGGTAAGCGCCCAAGCCGTTCAGTAGTGCTTCATAAAACTATTTATGATAATCACCCTGAAATCAATGCTATTACCGTTGCTCACCCAAAACACCTTATGGCGTTTGGTGTAACTCATACACCTATTGATAGTAGAACAATTCCTGAATCTTATATTGCAATGCGTGATATCGGTAGAGTTCCTTTCGGTACTAACATTGTAAACCCACAAAAGATTTCAGATATGTTAAGTCAAAGTTCACCAGTAGTGCTAGTAGATAACGATAGCGTTATCAGTACAGGTTCAACCTTAATCAATGCGTTTGATAGACTTGAAGTTGCTGAATTTACAGCAAATACTATTATTCATGCAAAAATGATAGGTGAAATCGTTATGATTAGCGATAAAGAAGTTGAAGACATTAATAAGGCTTTCAACTTAAAATAATAAAATTTGGGAGAAAAAATAATGAAAAATACAATTAAAGATTTAATTGATATATCACAATATGCTGGTAGCCGTGCTGACTACACTCAAGGTGGCGGCGGCAACACTTCAGTTAAGAACTTTGATAACGGCGCAATGCTAATCAAGGCTTCAGGTTACAGACTTGTTGATATCAATGAAAACACTGCTTTCGTTGCTGTAGATAAGAATAAAATTTACGATTACTATAACAGTGTTGACCTTTCAGTTGAAAAGGACTACGAAAAAGAAAGTGCTGAAGTAAGCAAGGATTCTGTTATTGCTATTACAGGCATGGCAACACTTCGCCCAAGTGTAGAAGTTGGTTTCCACGCAATCTTAAAGAAATACGTTATCCACACTCACTCTGTTTATGCTAACCTTTTAACTTGTAGCCAAGAAGGTGAAGCACTTGCTGAAAAATTATTTAAGGATAAGGATTTCGGTTTCATTTTCTTACCATACATTAACCCTGGTTTTGAATTAACTTTAGCAATGAAGAATAAGATTGATACTTACATTGCTGAAACAGGCAAGTACCCAGAAGTTATCTTCATGAAAAACCACGGCCTAGTTGTTACTGGTGATTTCATTGATAGAGTTAAGGCTGTTAATACAGACGTTAACGAAACAATTAGAAATTACTTTGGTCTTGCTGATGACTTTAGAGCAGTTACTTTAGTTCCAACTGAAACAGGCTTTAAGTCAGAAACAAATATCGTAAACGATTTCGTTAAGGCTAACGCATTAAACAAAGCTGTTCTTGATGAAACACCACTTTACCCAGACCAATTAGTATATTTGAACAACATTTTAGCATTCTCACCAAACACAATGGTTGTTGAAAATGGTTCAGTTTACTATAACACAGATATTAAGCAAGCTGCAACTTTAGAAGAAACTCTTGCTGCATACCTTTTCGTTGTAACTAACGTTAAGAAAGCAGGTTTAACTGTTTCTACTATGAACGAAAAAGAAGTTTACTTCATCAATAACTGGGAAGCTGAAAAATATCGTCGTTCAGTTAAATAGTGTATTTTGTATATAAACTTAATAATAGATATTAAATATTATAAATATGTAACTAAATATACTTAAATTTACTAATAAAATTTAGATGCGAGAAAAGAGAATCTTTTCTCGCATTTTTATTTTTTGCATTAAAAATTTGCATGAAAAATTAAAAACTTACACAAAAATGAATAAAAGTAATATTTATACAACAATAAATGAATAAAATATAAAACTATTCAAAAAAAGTGTAAATATTTTTGAAAAATATTCATAAACTAATGAAAATTCGTTGACAATATGCGTTTGCGAGTATATAATAGTGTATGTAAAAAGAAAGGGAAGAAAAATCCTAGGAGGCATTATGGAAAAGAAAGATATTAAAAAAGTAGTTTTAGCATATTCAGGTGGTCTTGATACATCTATCATTATCCCTTGGCTTAAAGAAAATTATAATAACTGTGAAGTTATAGCAGTTGCTGCAAACGTTGGTCAAGCTGATGAACTTGAAGGTTTAGAAGAAAAGGCAATTAAAACAGGCGCTTCTAAATGTTACGTTTTAGATTTAACAGAAGATTACGTTGATAACTATATTATTCCTTGCGTAAAGGCTGGTGCTATTTATGAAGAATACCTACTTGGTACTTCACACGCTCGTCCTTGTATTGCAAAGGCTTTAGCAGAAATCGCTATTAAAGAAGGCGCTGATGCTATTGCTCACGGCTGTACAGGTAAGGGTAACGACCAAGTTCGTTTTGAATTGACATTCAAGCACTTTGTTCCTGATATGACAATCATTGCTCCATGGAGAGAATGGGACATCAAATCACGTGAAGAAGAAATTGATTATGCTGAAGCACACAACGTTCCACTAAAAATCAACAGGGAAACAAACTATTCAAAGGATAAGAACTTATGGCACTTATCACACGAAGGTTTAGACCTTGAAGATACTGGTAACGAACCAACTTACGAAAAGAAAGGCTTCCTAGAAATGGGTGTTTCACCAATCGATGCACCAGATAAGCCAACATACGTTGAACTTGACTTTGAACAAGGCGCTCCAGTTGCTCTTAATGGCGAAAAGATGACAGCTAAAGAAATCATCTTAAAGTTAAACCAATTAGGTGGCGCAAATGGCATCGGTATTCTAGATATCGTAGAAAACAGATTAGTTGGTATGAAATGTCGTGGTGTTTATGAAACACCTGGTGGTGCAATCCTTTACAAAGCACATAGCGTATTAGAAACGCTTTGTTTAGATAAGTACACCATGCATGAAAAACAAAAACTTGCTATCACTTATGGTGAATTAGTATACAATGGACAATGGTTTACTCCTTTAAGAGAAGCTCTAGCAGCATTTGTTGACAAGACTCAAGAAAAGGTAAACGGTAAAGTTCGCTTAAAACTATATAAAGGTAACATGATTAACGCAGGTGCTTGGAGTAAGGATTCACTTTACAGTGAAGAAATTGCTACATTTGGCGAAAGCGATTACAACCAAAAAGATGCTGATGGCTTTATCAATCTATTTGGTTTACCAATCAAAGTTGCTGCTATGGTAGATAAGAACAATAAATAAGGTTTAACAAAAACCAAAAGTCCTGCACGTTCTTCCGTGCAGGACAATTTAATTAAAAGGCTATAAACGGAGAGTAGAAATATGGCAAAAATGTGGACGGGTCGTACTGATGGTGTTACCGATAAGATTGCAGACGATTTTAATTCATCAATAAAATTTGATAGTAGAATGTACAAGCAAGATATTTTGGGCAGTATGGCACACGCAACAATGCTTGGTGCAAAAAATATCATTAGCAAAAACGATGCTGATATACTTATTGAAGGTTTAGATGGTATCTTAAAAGATATTGAAAGTGGTAAACTTGCAATAGATTATACGGCAGAAGATATACATATGTTCGTTGAACAAGTGTTAACCGAAAGGGTTGGTGACGTTGGTAAAAAACTTCATACTGCAAGAAGCAGAAACGACCAAGTCGCACTTGACACAAGAATGTATCTTCGTGATTGCACTGACCAAATTATAGGTTTGATTAAAGATTTAGTGGTTGCTGTGGTTGAAAAAGCTGAACAATATAAAAGTTCAATCATGTCGGGCTACACACACTTACAAAGGGCACAGCCTATAACTTTTGGGCATCATTTAATGACCTATGCTATGATGCTTTTAAGAGATATTGAAAGATTTAACGACCTTAAAAAGCGTATTGATATTTGTCCAATCGGCTCTTGTGCATTAGCAGGAACGACATACAATACTGATAGAAGAATGGAAGCTGAAATTTTAGGCTTTACTAATATTGCTATGAATAGTATTGACGGCGTTTCAGACAGAGATTTTTGTGTAGAATTTAACAGTGTATCAGCAATGTTAATGATGCATTTATCAAGATTTAGTGAAGAAATTATTCTTTGGACAAGTTGGGAATTTAAGTATGTAGAATTATCTGATGCATTTACTACAGGTTCATCAATTATGCCACAAAAGAAAAACTCTGATATGGCTGAACTTGTTCGTGGTAAAACGGGCAGAGTTTATGGTAACCTAATCGGTATTTTAACAATGCTTAAAGGCTTGCCACTTGCATATAACAAAGATATGCAAGAAGATAAAGAAAGTGTATTTGATAGCTTTGATACAGTTAAGATGTGTTTAGAAGTTTTTGCGCCTATGGTTAGTGGCATGAAAGTTTTAGAAGAAAACATGCTTCTAGCGGCACAAAAAGGCTTTATAAATGCTACCGATTTAGCCGATTATATGGTTAAAAAGGGTATGCCATTTAGGTCAGCATATAAAATTGTAGGCACGATTGTTAGTGATTGTATTAAAAACGGCAAAGTTTTAGAAACTATGACAATTGATGAATACAAAGTATACGATGAAATTTTTAGTGAAGATTTATTTAACGAAATCAGCCTAAAAACTTGTGTAGAAAAGAGAATTTCAGAAGGTGGCACGTCGCCAAATTCTGTTCAAAAACAAATTGATTTTGTAAAGGAAAAACTAGCAAATGTTTAACGTATTTATTGATGGTAGCGCCGGCACTACTGGCTTAAAAATCGTTGATAGATTATCAAAGAGAAGCGATATAAACTTAATTAAATTACCTGAAGAATTAAGAAAAGATATAAACGCAAGAAAAGATGCACTAAACAGTGCAGACGTTGCATTTTTATGTTTGCCTGATAGCGCGGCAATAGAAGCAGTTTCACTTATTGAAAGCGATAAGGTTAAGGTTATTGATACTTCAACTGCGCATAGAACAAATAATGACTGGCAATACGGTTTTGCGGAACTTGAAGGCATGCGTGAAAAGATCTCACGTTCAAAGATAATTGCTAATCCAGGTTGCCATGCAAGTGGTTTTATAGCACTTATTAATCCATTAATTAATGCAGGTATTATTGATAAAAACATTAATTTATCTTGCTTTTCAATCACCGGCTATTCAGGTGGTGGCAAAAAAATGATTGCCGAATATGAAGATGAAAACGTTTTAGAAATATTTAAGGCGCCACGTCAATACGGATTAACGCAAAATCATAAGCATTTACCAGAAATGCAAAAATATTGTAGTTTAGAAAATTTACCTATTTTTTGCCCTATCGTATCAAATTATGATTGTGGTATGGAAGTTAGTGTTCCACTTTTTGCAAAGGACGTTAAGGGTGGTATTGATAAAATAAAAGAAATTTATAAAAACGTATATAATGGCCAAATCGTTAAGTATATAGAACAAAACGATGAAAACGGATTTTTATCAGCAAACACGTTAAAGGGAAAAGATTCAATGCAAATTACCGTTATCGGTAATGATGATAGAATGGTTTTAGTTTCTAGGTTTGATAATCTTGGCAAAGGCGCATCGGGCGCAGCTATTCAAAACATGAATATTCTTTTAGGTGTAGATGAAAAGACAGGACTTGTATTATAGGAGAATTAAAAATGGAATTTATTAAAGGCGGAGTATGTGCGGCTAAAGGTTTTAAGGCAAACGGCGTGCATTGTGGAATAAGAAAAAATCGCACCAAAAGAGACTTGGCTTTAATATATAGTGAAGTGCCAGCAACTGCAGCAGCAGTTTATACTACTAATCTAGTTAAAGGCGCACCACTAATCGTAACAAAAAAGCACCTAGAAAACGGCACTGCTCAAGCAGTAATTTGTAATAGTGGAAACGCAAACACTTGCAATGCTAACGGCATAGAAATTGCTGAAAAGATGAGTGATTTAGTTGCTAGCAGTTTAAACATAAAACCTAATGACGTTGTTGTTGCATCTACAGGTGTTATTGGTCAACCATTATCTATTGAACCAATAGCAAATGGTATGCAAGAACTTACAAGTGGTTTAACAGACCATAACGGGCTTTTAGCAGCCGAAGCAATCATGACAACTGACACAGCAGTAAAAGAGGTTGCCGTTGAGTTTATGGTCGATGGCAAAACTTGTAGAATAGGTGGTATAGCTAAAGGCAGTGGTATGATTCACCCTAACATGGCTACTATGCTTGTATTTATTACAACTGACGTAAATATTAGCAGCCAAATGCTTAATAAAGCGCTTAAAGGCGATATTCAAGAAACGTTTAACATGATCAGCATTGATGGCGATACTTCAACAAACGATATGGTAACAGTGCTTGCAAACGGACTTGCAGGTAATAAAATTATTGATATTGAAAGCGAAGATTTCAATGCGTTTATGAAAGCACTAAACACAGTAAACGTTACACTTTGTAGAATGATTGCCGGCGATGGTGAAGGCGCAACTAAACTTTTAGAGTGTTCAGTAACTGGTGCAAAAACTTTAGAAATAGCTAAAACTGTTGCTAAAAGCGTTATTTGTTCAAGCTTAACAAAAGCAGCAATGTTTGGCGCTGATGCTAACTGGGGCAGAGTGCTTTGCGCAATCGGTTATAGTGGCGCTGACGTTGACGTCAATAAAATCGACGTTGCATTTAAGTCTAATAAGGGCGAAATTGCAGTATGTAAAGATGGCGCTGGCGTAGAGTTTTCTGAAGAAAAAGCAAAGCAAATCTTGCTTGAAAAAGAAATAGTCATTGCCGTTAATCTTAACGATGGTGAATATTCATCTAAAGCGTGGGGTTGTGACTTAACATACGATTACGTAAAAATAAACGGAGATTATCGTACCTAATTTAAGGAGATAAAAATGGATAAGAATTTTTCTAATGCACAACGTGCTGAAGTGTTAACTCAAGCATTACCATATATTAGAGATTATAACGGCAAAGTTTTGGTTGTTAAGTATGGTGGCAATGCCATGGTTAACCAAACCTTAAAAGAGCAAGTTATGGAAGATATCGTTCTTTTACACTTAATTGGTGTAAAAGTCGTTTTGGTACATGGTGGTGGCCCTGAAATTAGCGAAATGATGGCAAAATTAGGCAAAAAACCTGAATTTGTTGATGGATTAAGGGTTACAGATAAAGAAACAGTTGATATCGTTCAAATGGTTTTAGCAGGCAAAATCAACAAATCTTTAGTAAACTACCTTGAAATGAAGGGTGGAAAGGCTATGGGTGTTTCAGGTATGGATGGAAAACTTATTGAAGCTAAAATGAAAGATGAACGACTTGGCTACGTTGGTGAAATTACTAATATCAACATTGGTTGTGTGGAAGATTTATTAAATAATGGTTATATTCCTGTAATTTCAACAGTTGGTTGTGATGATGAAGGTAACGTATATAATATTAACGGCGATACTGCTGCAGCAAGGATTGCAGGTGCATTAAATGCCGAAAGACTTATTATGATGACCGATATTGCTGGTATATTAAAGGATAAGGACGACCCTTCAACCTTAATACCTGAAATAACTATTGAAGAAGCAAAAAAATTGTTTGATGAAGGCGTTATCAAAGGTGGTATGATACCAAAGGTTAATTGCTGTATTGATGCAATAGGTCACGGTGTTAAGAACGTTATTATTATGGATGGAAGAATTCCACACTCAATCTTGATGGAAATATTGACCGACGAAGGTGCGGGTACAATGGTTAAGGAGAAATAATAATGCCAAGCATTATAGAAAAGGATAAAGAGTACGTAGCAAATACCTATGCTCGTTTTCCTATAGAAATTTCATACGGAAAAGGTAGTGAACTTTATTCACCTGATGGCAAAAAATATATAGACATGGGTTCTGGTATTGGTGTTACTGCGTTTGGTATTGCTGATGATGAGTGGAAAAATGCTATTATTAGCCAGTTAGATAAAGTTCAACACGTTTCAAATTTATATTATACTGAGCCTTGCGCAGATTTAGCTAAAGAACTTTGTCAAAGAACAGGTATGAAAAAGGTATTCTTTACAAACTCTGGCGCAGAATCTAACGAATGCGCTATTAAAGTAGCAAGAAAGTACGCTGCTGATACAAAAGGCGAAGATTATAACGTTATAATTACACTAAAGAATAGTTTTCACGGCAGAACTATAACAACGCTTGCGGCAACTGGTCAAGACGTGTTTCACGCTAAATTTCAGCCTTTAACAAGTGGCTTTGTTCACGCAGTTGCAAACGATTTAGATAGCGTTAAAGAGTTGGTTAAAACAAACAAAGTTTGTGGTATCTTAATTGAATGTGTTCAAGGCGAAGGCGGTGTTATTGCACTTGATAAAGATTTTGTTTTTGGCATTGAAAAAATATGCAAAGACAACGATATAATCTTTATGATTGATGAAGTTCAAACAGGAAATGGCAGAACGGGAGAACTTTATGCATACATGCATTATGGTGTTAAACCAGACGTTGTTACAACAGCTAAAGGTTTAGGTGGTGGATTGCCTATCGGTGCTTGCATGATGAATGAAAAAACTGAAAAGGTTTTAGGGTTTGGCGACCATGGTTCAACATATGGCGGTAACCCAGTATGCGCCACAGGGGCACTTAACGTTATTAAACGTTTAGATAAATCATTCCTAGATGATGTAAAGAAAAAGAGCGAATACGTATTTAGTGAACTAACAGGTGCAAAAGGAATTGAAAGTGTTAGTGGCATGGGATTAATGGTCGGTATTAAGACTTGTAAGCCTGCTAAAGACGTGGTTAATAAGTGTATAGAAAAAGGCGTAATTTGCTTAACAGCAAAGGATAAAGTAAGGTTGTTGCCTGCATTAAATATTAGCAGAGAAAACCTAGAGTTTGCAATAAAAACTATCAAGCAAGTTTGCGCTGAATAATGGAGAAAATATGAGTTTAAAAGGTAAAAGTTTTCTTAAACTATTAGATTTAACAAGCGAAGAAATTGGTTATTTAATTGACCTTTCTGCAAAACTTAAGGCATTAAAGAAAAAGGGTAAAAAGCATACATATTGCAAAGGCAAAAACATTGCTTTAGTTTTTGAAAAAACAAGTACTCGTACACGTTGTGCATTTGAAGTTGCTGCATCAGATTTGGGTATGAGTGCAGTGTATCTTGATCCACAAGGCTCACAAATCGGCAAGAAAGAAAGCATTGCCGATACAGCAAGAGTTTTAGGCAGAATGTTTGATGGTATCGAATACCGTGGTTTTGGTCAAGAAATTGTGGAAGATTTAGCAAAATATGCAGGTGTACCTGTTTGGAATGGCTTAACTAATGAATTTCACCCAACACAAATTTTGGCTGACTTTTTAACTGTTAAAGAACATTTTGGCGAGTTAAAAGGCAAAAAGCTTGTATATATGGGCGATGCAAGATATAATATGGGCAACTCATTAATGGTTGGCTGTGCAAAAATGGGCATGCACTTTGTTGCATGCGCACCAAGCAAGTATTTCCCTGACCAAAAATTAATTGAGCAATGCCAAGAAATTGCAAAACAAACGGGTGCAGTTTTAGAGTTTATTGAAGACCCAATGGTTGCGACAAAAGATGCTGACGTTATTTATACTGACGTTTGGGTATCTATGGGTGAACCCGATAGCGTTTGGGAAGAAAGAATTAATGAACTTATGCCTTACCAAGTAAATAAAAAAGTTATGGAAAATGCAGGCAAAAATTGTGTATTCATGCACTGCCTGCCAGCATTCCACGACTTAAATACAAAGATAGGTAAGGAAATTTATCAAAAGTATGGTATTGATGCAATGGAAGTTACGGATGAAGTATTTGAAAGCAAGGCATCAATAGTTTTTGACCAAGCAGAAAATAGAATGCATACTATTAAAGCAGTTATGCTTGCAACTCTAAAAGATTAAATATAGAATAATAAAACGCAAATAATATAAAAAGGAAAAAGGCTCTTAAATTAAGAGCCTTTTTAGTTTTTAATTGAAAACACTTTAATTAGTTTTTGTTTAACTTTTTATTCTTAAGCAGGTATAAGATTACAGCACTTGTAGCAGCGATTGCAATAGATATACCGAATATTACAAGGTAATTAATTTGCCAGCTTGCGCCTTCAATGATAGCACCAAAGATAGGTGGGGCAATGCCAGCAGAAATACCACCAGCGGCATTCATCAAACCAGAGTGAGCACCAGCGTTTATGTATTGACTTAACTTATAAGATATAACGCTGAAAATAATTGTTACAAGCCCTTGTAAAACTATTAAATAAAGGATTAAAACACCAAGTGATAATATTATGTTTACATTATATACAAACATCATTATTAACGCAAAGATGCTGGCAACCAGCGAGTACGATAACCCCACGTAAATAAAGTTTGAATGTTTTTCGCAATGATAAATAGCAATTACAGGTCCAATCGTTGTTGCAAGTGGCGCTAGTACTGAAATAATTGTTGCAATTTCAGTTTTCAAGTTAAAGTTTTCTTCAAGCATTGAAGGATTCCAGTTAAGTGCACCATAGAAAACAAAGTGTGCAACTACACTTAAAATAAAGGTGGCAATGTAGAAAATGGTACGCCTTTTGCTTGTCTTTAAGGTAAATGGTAAACTTTGTTTTTGTTCGCTAACTGTTGCAGTTTCAACTTGATTATCTTTGATGTTTTTTTGATTTTCTTTATGTAACTTTGAACAATTATTTACTGCGATATAGAAAATAATAGCAGAAATTGATAAAATAATACCAAAGAAAGTAAATGGTGAAGCAAGTGTCTTAAAAGAAACAAATAAAGATGCAGAGCCATATGAAATAATGCCAGAAGCTGCTGTACCAATATTCATTATCATATTTGCTTTTGATTTCATTGTAATAGGTAAATACTTGTCTAAAACGGCAGTACACATACCCCAAACACCTGCTTGAAGAATACCATTTATTGCAAGGATCCACCAAAGTTGCCAAAGCTCAGTAGCTAATGCAACAATAACTGTAACAACACCAGATAATACAGTGCTAATTAGCATGTACCACTTGATGTTTACTTTACCCATATAGAAGAATAGCAATACCTGAACAGCTGAATATGTTATAAAATAAAAGGTCATTGCAAGTGATGCTTGTGGCTTAGAAACATTGAACAAATTGCCGATTTCAATGTATTCGGCAGTGTAAATGTTCTTAGAACCCATCATAATAACCCAAACAAGCGCACACGCAAATATTAAGAAATTATAACTTTTCTTATTTTTTATAATCGCACTAGTTAATTCCATGTCATTATATTACTATTCTAACAGTAAAATGTCAATGAAAAAATATAAATAAAAATTAAATGCAATAAAAAGTAAAAACTATATATATTTTGTTGACAAATAAGGTTTTGATTGGTATACTAAAAAGGCTTTATCGAACAGCCAGTGGGCAAAGGAAGGTGAAAGGGAATGTCAACAGTTAGAGTTGGTGAAAACGAAAACATTGATAGCGCATTAAGACGTTTTAAGAGAAAATGCTCAAGAGACGGCATTATCGGTGATTTACGTAAAAAAGAACATTATGAAAAACCTTCTGTAAGAAAGAAGAAAAAGTCTGAAGCTGCAAGAAAGAGAAGCATTAAAGGCTAAAAATCAAGGTCTACCAAGCATGGTGGGCCTTCTTTTTTTAGTGCAGATTTTGGCATAAAAAATAAAAACTTGTCGAATAATGTCGCAAATTAGTAAAGGGAGAGTAAAATTATGATAGAAGAAAGAAAAACCTTAAAGCAATATTGCAAAGAAGCCAAGAAAAGATTAAAAAGCGGATTTTGGCAAAATTATAAAAAAGAACTTGATGAAGGGCTTGAAAATGCAGAAAGAACAGGCGTTTCACCATCAGTTGTTAAACAATTTTACGTGGAAAAGGTTACCGAAGAAGTTAAAAATAAAGTAGAAGATAAAGAAGAATTTTATCAAAGAGTTAAAAAACTATTGACTGAAGAAGGCGAAGTGCCTAATGCACTAGGTAGGCTTACCGATTTTGCTTACTATAAGACATTAAGTTATGAAGAACAGCAAAGATACAACCTAAACCTTTCTGAAAAATATTTGCAAGCAGTGGAAAGATTTAGAAGAGAAAAGGCAATGTTTTTTAAGATTTAAAATTAGTGTTGCAAAATTTGCTTTTTTGGTATATAATATAGATATGAAAAATTATAAATAAAATAAACGAAATAAGGTGAATTATGTTTAATGAATTTTCAAAATTAGTACTAGATAGGCAATCTTGCAGAAACTTTAACGATAAACCACTTGATAAAGAAACTATTGATAAAATAGTAACTTTGGCATTGAATACGCCATCAGCTTGCAATAGTCAACCATGGAAAATGTACGTTGTTACTGAAGAAAACATGAGAAAAGAAGTTGCAAGTGCCGTTCAAGATACCTTTATGAATAAGTTTGTAGATAAGGCGCAAGCCTTTATAGTGGTCGCTGATACCGATGCAAAGCTTGCTCCTGGTGCGAGTTTGAAGTTTGCTAAAAACCATTTTGTTAAGTATGACGTTGGTGAACTAGTTGCATATTTAACACTCGGTGCAGAAAGCCTTGGTGTTAGCTCTTGCATTATCGGTTGGGTAAACCAAAAGAAACTTCAAACAGTTATTCCTTTTGGCGAAAATGAAATTTCTAATATTGTTATTGCTTTAGGTTATTCTGATATTGAAAAGCGTAAAAAGTCAAGAAAAGATAAAGCTGAAAAGGTAGTATACTTATAATTTTTAGAAAATTTGAATGAATAAATATAAAACACGCTGACAAACAATGTCGGCGTGTTTAACTTTTTTAAAAGTAATTGCATTAAGATAAAAAGGAATCAAGCTTATCGGCAAATCCAAGGCTTATTAGTAGGGCAGTGTTAACCTTTTGCATTTTAGAAGTAGATAATTCACCAATCTTTTCTTTTAATCGCTTTTTATCTAACGTTCTAATTTGCTCTAATAGTATAACCGAATCTTTCATAAGTCCAAATTCATTTGCAGAAAGTTCAATGTGTGTAGGTAGTTTGGCTTTGCCCAACTGACTAGTAACTGCTGCAGCAATAATTGTAGGGCTGTACTTGTTGCCCGTATCGTTTTGTACAATTAATATGGGTCTAACGCCACCTTGTTCACTGCCGATTACAGGGCTTAAATCAGCATAATATAGTTCGCCTCGTTTAATCATAATTTTCTCCGTAGTATCAAATGCTTCCCACTTCATAGTATGTATTTTTGGATAAAAAAGTACTTATGCAATTGATACGTTTAGAATTGTGCCCAACTGAAAAATTTTTATTCTAATTGTTAAAAATATTTAGTTAAAAGTCTATTTAAATGTTGATTACTAGCAAAAGTTGTGCTAAAATATATAAAAAGGAGACAATATGGAATACGTTATACTTACAGCGCTTGGGGTGGGTGGTGCATCGGTTGTTGGTGCGTTATTAGGGTTTTTAATCAAAAATCCAAGCCATAAATTAAGCGATATTATACTTTCATTTGCAGCAGGCGTAATGCTTTGTGCAGCAACCGTTGGGCTTATTATACCAGCCGCAGACACGGCTATTGGTTCGTTAAGTGGCACTGTGGTCGTTATTTTAGGTGTAATTATTGGCGCAGTTGCTATTAGGCTTATTGATAAATTAGTTCCACACTTACATAAATTGTCGGGGGTTGATCTTGAAAGGCATCCAGACAAAACTGCTGAACTTAATAAGGTGCTTTTATTCATTATTGCAATCGCTATACATAACTTGCCTGAAGGAATTGCAGCAGGTGTAGGGTTTGGTGGTGATAATATTACTGATGCATTTATGATTGCAGGTGGCATTGCACTACAAAATATTCCAGAAGGTATGGTTATCATTGCGCCAATGCTTGCAACTGGCATGAGTAAGAAACGCGCTTTTGTTATAGCAGTGTTTACAGGTTTTATTGAAGTTGTTGGTACTTTTTTAGGCTACTTTGCAGTTGGTATTTCTGATGCAATTTTACCTTTTGCTTTAGCTTTTGCAGGTGGAACAATGCTTTACGTAATAAGTGATGAAATGATACCTGAAACGCATGCGCACGGAAATGAAACTCAAGCAACTTTTGCTTTAATTGCTGGTTTTTGTATAATGCTAATAATTGATATCTTGTTATAATAATTTTT
>JAEIGA010001113.1_pt1 | contig 41042 bp, 31 predicted proteins | sample 9270691 | NCBI WGS metagenome assembly JAEIGA01 (sample SAMN17057246, study PRJNA624740) | gut metagenome | biome: biome; isolation source: fecal sample | host: Bos grunniens | place: China: Xizang | collected 2019 | reverse complement strand
TGGTAGAACAGTAGGTGCTGGTCAGGTTACTAAAATTGGTTAATTCTTGATCAATATATAAAACAAAGAGCCTCTTACCGGAGGCTCTTATTTAGGAGCATAGTTCAAGGGTAGAATAGCGGTCTCCAAAACCGTTGATGGGAGTTCGAATCTCTCTGCTCCTGCAAATCAAAAGTTACGGTTTGATTATTATTTAATCAGATGACGGCAAGCTTCCAGGTCGTTATCACAATTAAAGAAAAATGAGCAAAATTACTTTGTATATCAAAGAGTCGTACGTTGAGTTAGCAAAAAAAGTAACTTGGCCTTCTTGGGCTCAGCTACAGAGTTCTGCCATCTTGGTTATGGTAGCTTCTTTAATTTTTGCGTTGGTCATTTTTGTTATGGATCTTGGATTCAAGAACATTATGACTGCAATATATAATATGTTGTACTAAGATGAGTGAGATTGCCAAAAAGTGGTATGTAGTTCGCGCTGCCGGTGGTAAGGAGAAGAAAGCGAAGGAGTACATTGAGAATGAAATCAAAAGATTGGGTCTCGATGACTATGTCTCACAAGTTCTTATTCCTACTGAAAAGATCTATCAGATCAAGAATGGCAAAAGAGTCAGCATGGAGAGGATATTTTATCCTGGGTATATTCTGATTGAAGCTGCTTTGACCGGTGAAATACAACATATTATCCGTAACCTACCCCACATTTCAGGATTTTTATCAGAAAAACAAGGCGGAAAGGAGAAGGAGCCGACACCACTTCGCCAATCAGAGGTCAATCGTATACTCGGAAGAGTGGATGAGTTGATTGAGAAGGAGGAGGAGAACATCACCCCTTTTGTGGTTGGAGAGGCTGTAAAGGTAACAGATGGTCCATTCAATGGATTTGATGGAACTGTAGAAGAGGTTCTTGAAGACAAGAAGAAACTCAAAGTAATGGTTAAGATCTTTGGTAGAAAGACCATTTTAGAATTAAATTTTGTTCAAGTAGTTAAAGAATAATTAATTATTAATTGTTATGGCTAAAGAAATTGCCGCATTCATTAAATTGCAGATTAAAGGCGGTGCCGCTAATCCATCACCTCCAGTAGGACCTGCACTAGGTTCAAAGGGTGTCAATATTATGGATTTCTGCAAGCAGTTTAATGCTCGCACCCAAGACAAGGCCGGTAAGGTGTTGCCAGTGATTATTACTGTTTTCAGTGATAAATCTTTTACATTTGTAGTAAAACAACCACCTGTAGCAGTACAGTTGAAAGAGGCTGCTAAGATCCAATCCGGTTCTGCTCAACCTAATCGTAAGAAAGTTGCTTCAGTAACTTGGGAGCAAGTTCGTGCAATCGCTCAAGATAAAATGCCTGATATGAATGCATTTACCTTGAAATCAGCTATGAGTATGGTTGCAGGTACTGCAAGAAGTATGGGTATAACTGTAGAGGGAACTTTTCCTGCTGACGTAAACTAAAAATCACACGCAATGAGTAAGCTGACTAAAAATCAAAAAATAGCAGAGGCTAAAGTTGAGAGCAACAGACTATACAAATTGTCAGAGGCTTGTGCTTTGGTAAAAGAGACTTCTTTCACTAAATTTGATGCTTCTGTAGATATAGCTGTTCGTTTGGGAGTAGATCCTAGAAAAGCTAACCAAATGGTTCGTGGCGTTGTGACTCTTCCTCATGGAACAGGAAAACAGACCCGCGTATTGGTATTGTGTACACCCGATAAAGAAACTGAGGCTAAAGAGGCTGGTGCAGATTTCGTAGGGTTAGATGAGTATATTGAGAAAATTAAAGGTGGTTGGACAGATGTTGACGTTATCATCTGTACCCCTTCGGTGATGGCTAAGATTGGTGCTATCGGTAGAATTTTGGGTCCAAGAGGTTTGATGCCTAACCCTAAAACCGGTACTGTAACAATGGATATTGCTAAAGCTGTAGCTGAGGTTAAAGCAGGTAAGATTGACTTTAAGGTTGACAAAACTGGTATCGTGCATGCTGGAATTGGTAAAGTATCTTTCGATGCTCAGAAACTTGCTGAGAATGCTACCGAGTTTTTGAATACTGTTATTAAATTGAAACCACAAGCACTTAAGGGAACTTATGTTAAGAGTATTTATCTTTCATCTACTATGGGCCCTGGAATTTGTATTGATAGCAAGACCGTTGGTGCTGCTGAATAAATAAATAATCTGTTATGAAAAAAGAGTTAAAAGCACAAATTATTGAAAATATTGCAGCACAATTGGACGAGACTCCAAGTTTCTATGTTACCGATATTGAAGGCTTGAATGCTGAGGCAACATCTAAACTACGTCGTGCTTGCTTTGAGAAACAAATTAAATTGCTTGTTGTTAAGAACACTTTGTTCTACAAAGTTCTAGAGCAAAAAGGTATTGAGAATTTCGAGCAATTTGCAGATGTAATGAAAGGTTCTTCTGCAATCATGTTTACTACTGTTGCCAATGCTCCTGCTAAACTTATCAAAGAGTTTTCAGGTGAGAACAATGGAAAACCTGCTTTGAAAGGTGCATTTGTTCAGGATTGCGCTTATATTGGTGCTGATCAGTTGGAGACTCTTGTAGGCATTAAATCTCGTGAGGAACTTATCGGTGATATCATCGGAATGTTGCAAGCTCCTGCTCAAAATGTTATCTCTGCTCTTCAATCACAAGGTGGCGGTAAGATTGCAGGCATCGTAAAAACACTATCAGAAAAAGAATAATAATTAACACATTAAAAATATAAAACCATGGCAGATATCAAAAAATTTGCAGAAGAATTAGTTAACCTTTCTGTTAAAGACGTACAAGAATTGGCTAAAGTTCTTAAAGAGGAATATGGAATCGAACCTGCTGCTGCAGCTGTTGCTGTTGCTGCTCCAGCTGCTGCTGGTGCTGCTGCTGCTGCTGAGCAGACTGAGTTTGACGTTATCCTTAAATCAGCTGGTCAAGCTAAACTACAAATCGTAAAAGTTGTTAAAGAGCTTACTGGTCTAGGTTTGAAAGAGGCTAAAGAGCTAGTTGATGGCGCTCCTAAAGCTATCAAAGAGAAAGTTTCTAAAGCAGAGGCTGAGGATCTAAAAGCTAAACTTGAAGAGGCTGGCGGAGAAGTTGAGGTTAAATAACTTCACCTCCCCGTTTAAACGGGAAATAAGCAGGTTTAGGGCTTAATGTGCCCTAAACCTTTTTGTCGTTTTTTTAGTTTATTTTCAATCAAACCAAAAACAATGTCGCAAAACATAAATAATCAGCGGATTACATTCGCGACTTCAAAATCTCTTCTTGAGTACCCTGATTTTCTAGAGGTGCAGTTGAAGTCTTTCAAGGACTTTTTCCAGCTAGATACAACAGCGGAAAATCGTAGGAATGAGGGATTGTTTAAAGTTTTCCAGGAGATTTTCCCTATCACGGATACTCGAAATAACTTCGTTCTCGAGTTTATTGACTATTTTATTGATCCCCCTCGCTACTCAATGGATGAGTGTCTCGATAGGGGACTTACATATAGTGTGCCTCTAAAGGCAAAATTGAAATTGTACTGTACAGATCCTGAACATGAGGATTTTGATACAGTTATTCAAGACGTTTATCTTGGTACCATTCCGTACATGACTCCGAGAGGAACGTTTATTATCAATGGTTCTGAGCGCATTGTCGTTTCTCAGTTGCATAGGTCTCCTGGCGTATTCTTTGGTCAGAGTATGCATGCGAACGGAACCAAATTGTATTCAGCACGTATTATTCCTTTCAAAGGATCATGGATTGAGTTTGCTACAGACATCAATAATGTCATGTATGCATACATCGACCGTAAGAAGAAATTACCTGTTACTACATTGCTTAGAGCAATCGGCTTTGAGAGTGACAAGGATATATTGGATATTTTTGGCCTTGCAAATGAGGTCAAAGTCAATAAGACCAACCTTAAGAAGTGCGTAGGCCAGACTTTGGCTGCAAGAGTTCTTAAGACCTGGAATGAGGATTTTGTGGATGAGGATACAGGTGAGGTTGTATATATTGAGCGTAATGAGGTTATTATAGATAGAGAGACTGTTCTTGAGGAGGAGCATATTGAAGATATTCTTGATTCTGGAGTAAGTACTATTCTTGTTCATAAAGAGGATACCAATGCTGCAGATTTTGCGATTATCCACAATACACTGCAGAAGGATCAATGTAACTCTGAGAAAGAGGCAATATTCTATACATACAGACAGTTGCGTAACTCAGAACCACCTGACGAGGCAACAGCAAGGGATGTAATTGATAAATTGTTCTTCTCAGACAAGAGATATGACCTTGGTGAAGTTGGCCGTTTCCGTCTGAACAGAAAATTGAATCTTTCAACTCCAGCTGATGTCAGAGTACTTACAAAGGCTGACATTATTGAGATTATTCGTTACTTGATCCAGTTGATAAACTCTAAAGCTGTAGTTGATGATATTGACCACTTGAGCAACAGAAGAATCAGAACTGTAGGAGAGCAGTTGGCAAATCAGTTCAGCGTAGGTTTGGCACGTATGGCTAGAACTATACGTGAGCGTATGAACGTAAGGGATAATGAGGTATTTACACCTATTGACCTTATCAATGCCAAGACATTGTCTTCTGTAATCAACTCGTTCTTCGGAACAAGCCAGTTGTCTCAGTTTATGGATCAGACAAACCCGTTGGCTGAGATGACTCATAAGAGAAGACTTTCTGCTTTGGGTCCTGGCGGTTTGTCAAGGGATCGTGCAGGTTTTGAGGTTCGTGACGTACACTACACACATTATGGCCGTCTTTGTCCTATTGAGACTCCAGAGGGTCCGAATATCGGTTTGATTTCATCTCTATGTGTATATGCAAGAATCAATGAGCTTGGTTTCATTGAGACTCCATACAGAAAAGTTGAGAATGGTGTTGTAGACATGTCTCCTAAGGGATATGTTTATATGAGTGCAGAGGAAGAGGAGGATAAGATGGTGGCTCAGGCAAATGCACACATTGATGAGAACGGTGTATTGACTGATGACAGAATCAAATGCCGTTACGAAGCTGATTATCCGGTAGTGAGCAAAGAGAATGTTCACTTGATGGATGTTGCTCCTAACCAGATTGCTTCAATTGCTGCCTCATTGATTCCATTCCTTGAGCATGATGATGCGAACCGTGCATTGATGGGATCAAACATGATGCGTCAGGCTGTACCGGTAATCAAACCTGAGGCTCCAATTGTAGGTACAGGTCTTGAGGGTGTTGTTGCCAAGGATTCGCGTACCCAGATTATGGCTGCAGGCAGTGGTGAGATTGTCTATGTAGATGCTAATGAAATACATATTAAATACGACAGAACCGACGATGAAAAATTTGTAAGTTTTGATCCTGAGGTTACTGTATACAAGTTGCCTTTGTACAGAAAGACTAACCAAAGTACTTCTATCCACTTGAAACCTATTGTGAAGAAGGGTCAGAAGGTTGTTCCTGGTCAGATCCTTACAGAGGGTTATGGTACTCAAAACGGTGAGTTGGCATTGGGAAGAAACTTGAAGGTGGCATACATGCCTTGGAAGGGTTACAATTTCGAGGATGCTATTGTGCTTTCTGAGAGAATTTTGAGAGAGGATATTTTCACATCTATCCATGTGGATGAGTACATTGTTGAGGTACGTGATACCAAGCGTGGTCCGGAGGAGCTTACTGCTGACATTCCTAATGTGAGCGAGGAGGCTACAAAAGATTTGGATGAGAACGGTATCATTAGAGTTGGTGCAAATGTTGAGCCTGGCGATATTCTTATCGGTAAGGTTACTCCTAAGGGTGAGAGTGATCCGTCACCGGAGGAGAAATTGTTGAGAGCTATCTTTGGTGACAAAGCCGGTGACTGGAAGGATGCTTCATTGAAAGCTACACCTTCACTACAGGGTACCATAATAGGTAAGAGACTATTCGCAAGAGTAGCAAAAGAGAGCGGCAGCAAGAGACAGAAGGGCACTACAAAATTGCAGGTTACTCAGGCTGAGGACAACTTCAACAGAAAGGCCAGTGCTTTGAGGGAGAAATTCCTTGACAAACTTATGGTTCTTGTTAAGGGCAAGGAGTCGAACGGAGTAAGCGACCTTTATGGTGCTGAGATTATTTCTAAAGGTGCAGCATTTACATATGAAAATTTGGACAGCATTGACTATGAAAATATCAATCCTACCAAATGGACAGCTGACAAAAATGCAAATAATATGATCAAACAGTTGATAAACAACTATTTGATTGCATTTAAAGAGTATGATGCTGAGCTTAAGAGAATTAAATACAATTTGACTATCGGTGATGAACTTCCTACCGGAATCATGCAGTTGGCCAAAGTTTATGTTGCCAAGAAGAGAAAGATCAGAGTGGGAGACAAGATGGCAGGTAGACACGGTAACAAAGGTATTGTAGCCAAAGTGGTACGTGACCAGGATATGCCTTTCCTTGATGACGGTTCAATTGTGGATATTGTTTTGAACCCGCTTGGTGTGCCTTCTCGTATGAACCTCGGCCAGATATATGAGGCAGTTTTGGGATGGGCAGGTAAAGAGTTGGGTACCAAGTTTGCTACTCCAATTTTTGATGGAGCATCTTTGGACGATATCTGCGAGTATACTGACAAGGCAGGATTGCCTCGTTATGGTAAGACATATTTGAGGGATGGCGGTACAGGTGAGAAGTTTGACCAGCCTGCAACTGTCGGTGTAACCTATATGATCAAATTGGGCCACATGGTTGATGACAAGATGCATGCCCGTTCAATTGGACCTTACTCGTTGATTACACAACAGCCACTTGGTGGTAAGGCGCAGTTTGGTGGACAGCGTTTTGGAGAGATGGAGGTTTGGGCATTGGAGGCATTTGGTGCTTCAAACATCCTTCAAGAGATTTTGACCATCAAGTCTGATGACGTAACAGGAAGATCTAGAGCTTATGAGGCAATTGTTAAGGGTGATCCTATGCCAGCTCCAGGTATCCCAGAGTCATTGAACGTTCTATTGCACGAATTGAGGGGATTGGGATTGAGCGTAAATCTTGACTAATTGTATTTAAAGTATTTGATAATTTGAAATAACAAGAATATGTCATTGAAGGTTAAAAGTAATTTCAGCCGAATTACAATTGGTTTGGCTTCTCCTGAAGAGATCCTAGAAAGATCTTCAGGAGAGGTTCTAAAACCAGAAACCGTTAACTATCGTACCTATAAACCAGAGAGAGACGGTTTATTCTGCGAGAGAATATTTGGTCCGTCAAAAGACTACGAATGCCATTGCGGTAAGTACAAGAGAATCCGTTACAGGGGAATCATTTGTGACCGTTGTGGTGTGGAGGTTACTGAGAAAAAGGTGCGCAGGGAGCGTATGGGTCACATTACCCTTACAGTACCTGTAGCTCATATCTGGTATTTTCGTTCAACTCCAAACAAGATAGGTTATCTTTTGGGTATTCCATCAAAGAAACTTGATGCAATCATCTACTATGAAAGATATATAGTTATCCAGCCAGGTCTTGCTGCTGAGCAGGGCATCAAGGAGTTGGATCTTCTTACTGAGGAGGAGTACTTGAATGTGCTTGACAATCTTCCTAAGGAGAACCAGATGTTGGAGGATGAGGATCCCAACAAGTTTGTTGCAGGAATGGGTGCTGAGTCTTTGTACACATTGTTGTCAAAGATTGATCTTGATGATCTTTCGTATACACTCAGAAGCAGAATTGAGACTGAGACTTCACAGCAGAGAAAAGCGGATGCGCTTAAGAGATTGAGCGTGATTGAGGCTTTCAGGGAGTCAAAGGATATTAACCGTCCTGAGTGGATGATTCTTAAGGTTATTCCTGTCATTCCACCAGATTTGAGACCATTGGTTCCGCTTGATGGTGGCAGATTTGCTACATCTGACTTGAATGACCTTTACAGAAGGGTTATCATAAGAAACAACCGTTTGAAGAGGTTGATTGAGATCAAGGCTCCAGAGGTTATCCTCAGAAATGAGAAACGTATGCTTCAGGAGGCTGTTGACTCGTTATTTGACAACTCAAGAAAATCGAATGCAGTTAAGACTGATGCTAACAGAACACTTAAGTCATTGTCTGACAGTTTGAAAGGTAAACAAGGACGTTTCCGTCAGAATTTGTTGGGTAAGAGGGTTGACTACTCAGCGCGTTCTGTAATTGTTGTTGGACCGGAGTTGAAGATGCACGAGTGCGGCTTGCCTAAATTTATGGCAGCTGAGCTATATAAACCTTTTATCATCAGAAAACTTCTTGAGAGAGGTATTGTAAAGACCGTTAAATCTGCCAAGAAGATTGTTGATAGAAAGGATACAGTAATATGGGATATCCTTGAGAATGTAATGAAGGGTCATCCAGTGTTGTTGAACCGTGCCCCTACCTTGCACAGATTGGGTATTCAGGCTTTCCAGCCTAAATTGATCGAGGGTAAGGCAATTCAGTTGCATCCACTTGCTTGTACAGCGTTCAACGCCGACTTTGACGGTGACCAGATGGCGGTTCACTTGCCTTTGGGCAATGCTGCAATTCTCGAGGCTCAGCTTTTGATGTTGGGATCACACAATATCCTTAACCCTGCGAACGGTGCACCTATTACGGTACCTTCTCAGGATATGGTGCTTGGTTTGTATTACATTACCAAACCGCGTCCTGGTGTTAAAGGTGAGGGTATGTGCTTCTACGGTCCGGAAGAGATCATCATTGCCAACAATGAGGGCAGACTTGATTTGCATGCGCAGATAAAGGTGCGTCTTCCAAAGGATCCGATGGACTTGAGCAAAGGATATGAACTTGTTGAGACAACAGCCGGTAGAGTTATCTTCAATCAGGTTGTTCCTCAGGAGGTTGGCTTTATCAATGAGCTTCTTACAAAGAAATCACTACGTGATATTATCGGTAGGGTATTGAAAGTTTCTGGAGTTGCCCGCACAGCACAGTTCCTTGATGACATCAAAGCTATCGGTTATAATATGGCATTCAAGGGTGGTTTGTCATTCAACTTGGGTGACGTGATTATCCCTCAGGAGAAATATGATTTGGTAGAGTCCGGTTATAATGAGGTTGAGAACATTCAGGCAAGTTATGACAATGGTCTTATTACAAACAATGAGAGATATAACCAGATTATCGATATCTGGACAAATACCAACTCAAGACTTACCAATATCGTGGAGAAACAGATTGCAAGTGACAATCAAGGTTTCAACCCGGTATATATGATGCTTCACTCTGGTGCCCGTGGTTCCAAAGAGCAGATCCGTCAGTTGTGCGGTATGCGTGGTTTGATGGCAAAACCTCAGAAATCAGGTTCACAGGGTGCTGAGATTATCGAGAACCCTATTCTTTCGAACTTTAAGGAGGGTCTTTCGGTTCTTGAGTACTTCATTTCAACCCACGGTGCGCGTAAAGGTTTGGCCGATACAGCGTTGAAGACAGCGGATGCTGGATATTTGACTCGTAGGCTTGTTGACGTTTCACATGATGTAATCATTAATGAGGAGGATTGTGGAACATTGCGTGGCCTTGTTGCTACTGCCATCAAGAACAAGGATGACATTGTTGAGTCATTGTATGACAGGATCTTGGGTAGAACAACTGTACATGATGTATATAATCCGCTTACCGGCGACAAGATTATTGGTGCAGGAGAGGAGATAACTGAAGATATTGCAGCACTGATTGAGTCATTGCCAATTGAGGCTGTTGAGATCCGTTCAGTATTGACATGTGAGTCCAAGAAGGGTGTATGTGCTAAATGTTACGGACGTAACTTGGCAAGAGGCAAGATGGTTGAGAAGGGTGAGGTTGTAGGTGTAATTGCCGCACAGTCAATCGGTGAGCCAGGTACTCAGTTGACATTGAGAACATTCCACGTTGGTGGTACTGCATCAAGCTCAGTGTCTGAGAGTGAGATTGTTACAAGATATGATGGTAAATTGGAGTTTGAGGAGTTGAGAACAATTGTCAAGGAGGATGAGAGCGGCAGCAATCTTGATGTTGTAATTGGCCGTACAGCTGAGATGAGAATTGTTGATGCAAATACCGGTATCACATTGTCGCAGTACAACATCCCATACGGTGCAATCCTTTACTTCAAGAACGGTGATTTGGTTAAGAAGGGAGACAAGATCTGTGAGTGGGATGCATATAACGCAATTACCATTACTGAGACATCAGGTAAAGTAGTATTTGACAGTTTGATCGACGGAGTAACATTCCGTGAGGAGGCTGCAGATGAGTTCTCATTGCACCGTGAGAAGGTTGTAATTGAGAGCCGTGACAAATCAAAGAACCCTACCATCAAGATTGTTGATGCAGATGGCAATGATTTGAGATTGTACAACTTGCCTGTAGGTGCGCATATTGTTGTTGAGAATAATCAGGATGTTAAGGCCGGTGATGTCCTTATCAAGATTCCTAGAGCAATCGGTAAGTCTGGTGATATTACCGGTGGTCTTCCTCGTGTAACCGAGTTGTTTGAGGCACGTAATCCATCTAACCCAGCTGTGGTATCTGAGATCAATGGTGAGGTTATTATGGGTAAGATCAAACGTGGTAACAGGGAGATTATCATCAAGTCAAAGATTGGAGAGGAGAAACGTTATTTGGTTCCGCTTTCTAAACAGATTCTAGTTCAGGAAAATGACTATGTACGTGCCGGAATGCCTTTGTCAGATGGTGCAATCTCTCCAGGTGATATTCTTGCAATCCAGGGTCCTACTAAGGTTCAGGAGTATATTGTGAATGAGATCCAGGAGGTATACCGTATGCAGGGTGTGAAGATCAATGACAAGCACTTCGAGATTATCGTAAGACAGATGATGCGTAAAGTTGAGATTGTTGATCCGGGTGATACACGCTTCTTGCCTGAGCAGTTGGTTGACAAATGGGAATTCATGCAGGAGAATGACATGATCTGGGACAAGAAAGTCGTTTTGGATGCTGGTGATTCACAGACATTGAAAGCAGGCCAGATTGTTTCAGTCAGAAGATTGAGAGACGAAAACTCAATCCTTAAACGTCAGGATCTTAAACTTGTAGAGGCAAGGGATGCTATCCCTGCTACTTCAAACCAGGTTCTTCAGGGTATTACACGTGCGGCATTGAAGACAAGCAGCTTCATGAGTGCGGCGTCATTCCAGGAGACTACAAAAGTATTGAGCGATGCTGCTATCCGTGGTAAAGTTGATACTTTGGAGGGCTTGAAGGAGAATGTTATCTGCGGACATCCGATACCTGCCGGTACAGGTCAGCGTGAGTATGAGAAACTTGTTGTTGCCTCAATGGAGGATTACCAGAGAATGGCAAGGAACAAGGCTGCTAAAGAGCAGGCTGAGTAACATCTCAAGTTTATATGATATTGAAAGGGTTGCAGATTGAGCAACCCTTTTTTTATCGGGATGAAAAAGGTTTTATTCATTACTCTTTTTTTAATAAATTTGCCCAAAATTATATGTTATGGCTATTATTAGAGAATTGAACGGAATGACCCCTAAAATGGGAAAGAACTGTTTTATCGCCGAAACCGCGGCAATTATTGGTGATGTTACAATGGGTGATGATTGCAGCATTTGGTACAGTGCAGTATTGAGGGGCGATGTAAATACAATAAAAATAGGAGATAGGGTGAATATACAGGATGGTGCTGTACTTCATACTCTGTATCAGAGATCGGTCTGTGAGATTGGAAATGATGTCTCTGTAGGACATAATGCCATTATCCATGGTGCAAAAGTGGGCAATAATGTACTAGTCGGTATGGGTGCAATCTTGATGGATAATGCTGTTATTCCCGACAATACCATTATAGCAGCAGGTGCTGTTGTATTGAGCAATAGTGTACTTGAGCCTGGAGTTTATGCCGGTATTCCTGCAAAGAGAGTCAAGGAGGGTTCTGAAGCAATCGGAGCTGCCGCCCATAAGAATGCCCAAGGTTACATGATGTATAAGGAGTGGTTCCTGAATCCTGAATCATATAAGGAGGTAAAAGAGTAAATCTATAAAATTTAATATGTTATATGAATAAATTTATGAAAAAATTGTTTGTTATGTGTGCTGTGGCATCTGCTATGTTTGCATGTAGCGCACCAGTTGATAACGGTTATACTGTAGATGTTCAGTTTGACGGTGATATGTCACAGTTGAAGTCAGATACAGTAATTTTGTCGAACATGTCAAGAAACAGCGAGGAACTGATTGAGCATAAGGCTGTATTGGCAGATGGTAAAGTTTCGTTCAAGGGTGATTCAATCCCTACTCCGCAAGTATTCTATGTTGCAGTCAATGACGGCCAAAGAGATATTAGATATTCTTCTGTATTTGTTGAGAAGGGTAAGACCACTGTAAAAATTACACTTGTAGGCAATGCGCGTCCTGAGGTAGAAATTAAAGGTGGAAGATACCAGACAGTTTCAGACTCTTTAAGAGCAATTCATAATGACTTGAATGCCTCTGTAAAGATGGATTCCCTTTTGATGGTATACTCATCTAAAGATGCTACTGCAGAGCAGAAGGCAAGAATTGAAGCAGTTCACGACAGCATTTCAGCTATTGTGGAGGAGGCTGTAAACAATTACATCAAGGCACATCCGGCTTCTCTGTTTGCTTTGCAGGCCACTTTGACCGAAATTGAGTCACTTGACATTGCGGAGGCTGAGGCAAGAGTAGCAGCATTCAAGGCAAATCCGGAGTTTGCACGCAACAAGAACGTTGAAAAGATAGAGTCGGTATTGGCAACTCTAAAGAGCCTTCAGCCAGGTATGCAGGCTCCTGATTTTGTATTGAATGATGTAAATGGTAAACCAGTAAAATTCTCAGATTTCTACAAGAAGAACAAGGTTACTATGGTAGATTTCTGGGCATCATGGTGCGGACCTTGCAGAAGATTCAACCCTACATTGGTAGAGATCCACAAGGAGTTCAAGAAGAAGGGTTTTGATATTATTGGAGTATCATTGGACAGAGACAAGGATTCTTGGGTAAAAGCAATAAAAAATGACAATTTGAAGTGGGAGCATGTTTCTGATTTGGCATACTGGGATTGCGAAGTTGCCAAACTTTACTATGTAAGATTTATTCCACAGAGCATTTTAGTTGACCAGAATGGTATTATAATCAAGAGAAAACCGTCAGAAGAGGAGATAGTTGAGATTTTGAAGGCAAATCTGTAATAGAATTCTCCAACTGGATTAAATATGCTATGGGAGAGCCGCTTTGTAGCAGGCTCTCCTTTTTTTATATGTAATGAAGAGTCCAATCAGCAGATACGCAATAGTTTGTATGGCAAGAATCAGAATCTCCCTCCCGACAGCTCCAAATTCAGCACCTAATGAATTTAACTTTATATACCCTGTGACTGCCGGTGTGCAAGGGAAAATATAGTAGCACATCTGCCAAATCCACGGCATACACTCTCTTGGAAATGACATCCCAGACAAGAATATAAGACCAATGGAGAAGAATGGAACTACAAGATTGACACTTTCCGAATCTGTGAAAAAAGTTGACAGAAGATAGCCCGCTGTTGCCGTCGCAAGGAGAAATAATGCTATAAAAATCATTGTGCCTGCAATGTCCCCGCTATATGGAAGGTTAAAGAGCAATGGAACAAGGCCAATTACGAAGATTGATACAAGAAGATAGAACCCTGTTGCAAACAGTATAATCTTCACAGGAGATGATTTGTGGCGGAGCAATTCCCTATTGGCTTTGCCAGCAAGACTGCCTTGCCATACCCCCATAGCCATAATCATGGTCTGGAAAAGGGCTACTATAAATACAACCGGAATGAGAAATGTTGCATAACCTCCATTCTGGTTTGTCAGTGATATGCCTGCAATCTGCATTTGCGGAGCCTTGGCCAGCATGAGCTTCCCTTCAAGGGGCAGAGACTTCACTACATCTCCACGGTATTTTTCATTAATCTTTTGAAATGCACCCACACAGCTCTCCTGCAGTGTAAGGTAGTATAGAAAGGATGTTGTTGTACCATCCATTATGAAGATGGCCTCCCTTGCTGTTGCAATCCTTTGGGCAAAGTCGGCCGGAATGTATATTATCCCCCTCACCTTGTGTTGCTGCATCATATTTACGGAGTTTATATAGTCAGGCTCGCTGTAGGCAACCTTAACCCCTTCGGTAGCATCAAGGTAAGAGATGAATTCCCGGCTGAGAGGTGTTCCGCTGGCATCAGTGACAGCTATTGGCATCTCTTTAACTTTGTTGGGCAGATAAAGCACATTATATAGCAGGGCATATCCCATAGTACCGCCTACTGCAATTAGTGCAACACCATAAATTACAGGCAGACTGCGGAATCTTCTGTATAGTTTCCCATCTCTTTTTATGTGGGATGCCAAATAGGGTACAACCCAGATTAGAGAAGTGAACAGAGCCAGCGCCGCCACCTCTTTTAGAGAGTGGATGATGGAGAGATTATGGTATATGAGATTGTGGTATATACGTGTAAAATGGCGTACGGGAAAGAGTTCGGCTACCGCCTCAGCCCATCCGGCCATCTGGTCAATAGGAAATGTTACGCCGCACATTGTTGCGCCAAGTGCACCGTACATTGAAGCTACACTTACTGCTATTGAGATATTCGGTATGATTGTAGCTATCACTACACCGACCCCAACTGTAGCGCAGAAGAGCAAGATGCCTGAAACCATCAGCGGCAGGAACCCGCCGTCTGACGGAATGTCGAGCAGAGTGAAGCATATAAAGGTTGAAAGTATTGCGTATAGAGCAAAAAGCATCAGATAGGGGGCCACTCTCCCCGGTATTTCCCTAATGTTCCTTTCTATCATCTTTCCCTCTCCAATCAGATAGACTGTGAAGACAATGAATATGATCTGCAAAAAGATGAATATGAAGGGATATGTAATGTATACTCTAAAGTTCAGATTGCTGTTATATTCAGGAATGCCATTTATGTTTATCGGCATTGCCACTGCCTTGATGCTCTCTTTGTCCAGACCTCCCATGGAACCGCTCGTTTGAAGAAGTGAAGCGGCGACATCTGCCAGAACCTTCAGGAATGCCCCATTAACCTGCTCGCCTGCTGCCAGAACAGATTTGTGATAATAGTATACCACCTCGGGTTTGTTCCCACCATACAGCTCTTTGTCAAAATTGGGCGGAATTACCGCAAAACCGTAAATTTCCATCCTCTGCATAGCTCTGATAGCCTCATCCTCATTGGCATATCCCTTAATTATCCTAAGTTTATCAGAAGCATCAATTTTCTGCAGTATCTCTCCCGACAGCCTGCTCCCCGTATAATCCACCGCACCAACCGGTAGCTCCTCGATAATTCCTCTCCCGAATATTGTCGAGAGAAAAATTATTGAGAAGAGCGGAAGAATCAGCAGAACAATGGGATAGAGTCTTCTTGAGCAGACCCTTTCCAATTCATCAATTATATAATTATTGTTTTTCATCTGTTATATTTGCTGTCAAGTTCAACAAGGACGCTCATCCCGGGACGAAGGCGGGCAATGTATCCGTTGTCTGCCGCTGTATCAATCACTCTTGTCGGATAGGCCTTTATCTGGAATGTGACAAGGCTGTAGCTGTTGCCATCTTTACTCTCTGTCCAATTTGCGAAACTGCCGAGAGGGCTGATATAGAATACCTTGAAAGCCATTTTTGCATAGCCGAAAGCCGGAAGGGAACCCATGAATTCGCTGCCGATGTAAAAATCTTCAAGATAGTTCTCCTTTATGTTCAGCACCACATAACAGCTATCTGTATTTATAATTTCCATTATGGCAGATCCCGGCATAACAAGTTCACCTTCTGACAAAAATATCGAACTCACCTGCCCGCCGTCGGGAGATACAAGGCGAGAATCGGCCAATAGAGACTCAAGTCCTATGACATTCCCCTTGGCTGCTTTTATCATTGCCAATGAACTCGCCTTATCCTCCTGTTGAGCCCCGGCCTCTGCCATCTCATACTGGTACTTTGCCGCCTTCTCTGCAGCCTCTGCATTTTTGAGGAGAGCCTCCACCTCATCCATTTTCTGTGGCGTGACAATACTGTCTTCGAATAGTTGTCTGCTCCTCTTATAGCTCTTTTCTGCAAGCTCATAGTTGGCCTTGGCAGCCAGATATGCCTCTTTAAGAGATTTTACTATCTCTCTCCTTGTTCCGGAATCGACCTTTCTGTTCTGGTATTGTGCTATACTCTCCATTGCAGATGCGCTTGTGAGTTGGGCCTCAATTTCGGGGCTGGAAATAGTTACCAGAGTATCTCCTTTCCCGACAATATCACCCTCCCTAACATGCAGACGGTCAATTCGTCCCAATAATTTTCCGGAGATGATTGTATTCTGGCACTCAATGCGTCCCTGTATGATTACAGGTTCATTCTGCAGGTAGACAATCATTGCAATTGAGACTATGGCACCAGCTGCAACAATCACAATAACACCTCTTATAATGGTTCCGTTACTATATCTTTTCATAATAATTTGGTTTAAAAATTTAGCCTATCTGAGAGTATTGCCCGGTTGGTTCAACATGGTTGTAAACAAATCCGCATTTCCGCAAAGAAGAATCAAATTAGCAAGAGCCAGTTCATATTGGTAGCATGCCATGGCTGCACCGGCAGTTCCTTTGGCAAGGAGAGCATTAGCCTCTACAACCTCCTGTGCCGTAGCCATTCCCTCCTTGAAACTCTTTTCCCTGATCTTAACAAGCTCATTGGCCAAAGAGATTGCTGTCTCTATTGTTTTGAGGCTCTCCCGTGCATCTTCCATAGAAGAGTATAATTTTCTGACAGCTACGGAGATTTCAGCCGTCGCTTCATCTTTTCCAATGGCCAGGCTCTCCTGTTGCAGTGTGGCGCTTCTTATCCTCTTTTCCCTGTCAAGCCCGTCAAAAATGTTCCATACAAATGCGGCTCCCACCATTCTGCGTGGCAAGAGGTTTGAAGGTACATTGTAAGACCATAAATTTTGCCTGGCAAAGAGTGAGATGTCAGGCAAATATCCGCTCTGTGCAATCTTTTTATTCTCTTTTGAGATCTCTATCTGCTGCTCCATCAGTTGTGTGAGGCAGTTATTTTCCATGGCCATGGCAACGAAGTGATCTGCCTCGGGTATTTCATTGCAGATGAAAAATGGTGAGGTAAGAAGATATGTGGCGGTTATGCAGCTGTCGGGAGTAGTGATGGTATCTTTACCCAATATTGTGTAGAGAGCATTTAATGCGCTATTACGTTCCCTTAGTGTGCTTTGCAGATTGAGAGAAGATTCCTCATAAGCCATTTTGGCTACAAGCATCTCAGCCTTGTTGATAATCCCGTTCTCCATCAGTTTCAATGCATTTTTGTAAAGTGCTTCATTTGCATTGAGCTGCTTGCGGTCTGCATCTGTTTTTCTTTCCAGCAGCTTTACAGCATAGTATCGTTCAACCAAGCGGAGAGTCTGCATCTGCTCCTCCATCTTCATCTGTATTGTGGCAGAGTTTACAAGTGATTTTCCTATTCTGTTTGCAAAAATTCGCTTGCCTCCGGCAAATAGGGGCCAAACGATGGAGCCGTCAATGACTGAGATATTCTTGTCCAGAAGTGGAAAGCCAATGGATGCCGTTCCCAGAAGGGAGACTATGGATTCAAGTTGGGGAATAGCCTCGGCAAGGGGTTTTGCAATATCGGCGATGCTCTCTTCAACCTTTATCTCTTCTGACATATTCAGGTACGTTCCAGCTGCGCCTATATGTGGGTACCAGGTTGAGTTGAGCCTCTGTTTCTGTGCTTGGGCAATCTCAACTCCCTTTTGGGCAATCTCAATAGGGCGGCTATTGCTTTTGACCATCTCAAGGGCCTTTTCAAATGACAGCTCTTCTTGTGCCTGCAGTTGGACAGATACTGCAACGAGTAGTGTAGCGGCTGAAAGGGTGAACAAATGGAATCTCATAGCATTTGAATAATTATATGAATAATACAAAGGAGATTTTTTTTTGTTCAAGTGTTCTTACTTTTTAGAAAGGTTATTGCTATCTTTGCCGGCGAAATTTATACTGATGAGAAATAATACTACAGGAGGACGTTCCGTTGCAAGAGGTAATGGACGTAATGCGTCTGCAACTGGCAGAAGATCAGAGGGCAGACCATCGCAGGGCAGACCTGCAGGAAGATCACGCTACTCAGCCGGAGAAGGCTCAGTTAGAAACTCGGCTGATGAGAGTCCGGCAAAGCGTGGATATGGTAGAACATCCGCAGCAGGCAGACAGTCTGGCAGTGGAAGAGCATCCGGAGCCGGCAGACCAACCGGAGCCGGCAGACCAACCGGAGCCGGCAGACCAACCGGAGCCGGCAGAGCGGCAGGAACTGGAAGAACAGCTGCTTCGGGTAGAAATTCAGGTACTGGGAGATCTTATGCCGGAAGATTCGCAAAGGCAACCGAAGCCCCAAAACCACAACCGGTAAAACTCAAGAGTGCTGAGGATGGAGTACGTCTCAACAAGTTCATAGCAAACAGTGGAATCTGCTCAAGAAGAGAGGCGGATGACTTTATTGCTGCCGGACTTGTCTCTGTAAACGGAAAGGTGGTAACGGAGTTGGGAACAAAGGTATTTCCGGCTGATGAGGTAAGGTTCAACGGAGAGAGGATAAAAGGTGAGGAGAAGGTATATATACTTATGAACAAACCAAAGGATTTTGTTACGACTGTAAGTGATCCTCATGCCGAGAAGACTGTCGTAAGCATTGTAAGCAGCAAATGCAAGGAGCGTGTCTATCCTGTAGGACGATTGGATAAGGCAACCACAGGTGTTCTTCTATTGACTAATGACGGAGATTTGGCTGAAAAGCTGACTCACCCTTCATACGAGAAGAAGAAGATATATCATGTGCATCTCGACAAGAATTTCAAACAGACAGACTTGAGCGAATTGCTCAGGGGCGTTACCCTTGAGGATGGCTTCATTCAGGCAGATGCAATTTCGTATGTGGATGAGGATAAGGCTCAGGTGGGTGTGGAGATACACTCAGGAAGAAACCGCATCATCAGACGTATGTTTGAGCATTTGGGATATAAAGTGAAGAAACTTGACAGAGTATACTTTGCGGGCCTGACCAAGAAAAATTTGAGAAGAGGGCAATGGAGATTCCTTACAGAGCAGGAGGTCGCAATGCTTAAAATGGGTTCATACGAGTAGGAACTGTAATGGTATTGGTTATGGAACAGACTGAAGGACAAATAATAAGAGCAGGCTTTGTAAATATCATAGGTAATCCCAATGTAGGAAAGTCTACACTGATGAATGCCTTTGTGGGTGAGAAACTCTCTATTGTTACGGCAAAGGCGCAGACAACCCGTCACAGAATCATGGGTATTGTGAATGGTGAGGATTATCAGATAGTCTTCTCCGACACTCCGGGTATTCTCAAGCCCAATTACATGCTTCAGGAGAGCATGATGAACTTTGTGGAGACTGCAATCGGTGATGCAGATATAATTCTCTATGTTACGGATGTAATTGAAAAGATTGACAAGAACAGGGAATATGTCGAGAAACTTTCAAAGGTTGACTGTCCTGTTCTGATTGTTATAAACAAGATCGATGAGTCTTCACAGGAGAAGGTGCTGGAACTTGTAGAGCAGTGGCATTCACTTGTACCTAAAGCTGAAATATTTCCGGCTTCTGCACTAAACAAATTCAATCTTCAGACAATATTCACAAGAATTACAGAGCTTCTACCAAAGCAGCCTGCATGGTATGACAGGGATGTATTTACCGACAAGAGCTTGAGATTTTTTGCTTCGGAGATAATAAGGGAGAAGATACTTCTCAACTATCAGAAGGAGATCCCTTATTGTACGGAGGTTATAATTGATTCTTTCAAGGAGAGTGAAGAGGTGTACAGTATAGATGCAGTAATCCTTGTCATGAGGGAGTCGCAGAAGGGCATAATTATCGGCCCTAAAGGTATGGCTCTCAAGCGAGTAGGAATACAGGCCCGTAAGGATATGGAGAAATTCTTCGAGAAGAAGGTCTACCTCAAGATGTTCGTGAAAGTTGATCCGGACTGGAGGGAGAACAAGAGGGAACTCAAGAAGTTCGGCTATATCCAATCATAATATTTAGAAAGAAAAAGTAAATCAGACTTGCACAATGACAGAAGAAGAGCTATACGATAACGGACAGGATGGTATACAGGATGATATGGACTTGTCGGAATCTGCCGATTCAGGAAAGTTCAGCAAACTTTTGCAGGAGGGGGACTTCAAGCATAAGCTTACCGGTATGTATAAGGACTGGTTTTTGGATTATGCATCATACGTAATCCTCGAACGTGCTGTTCCGCACATCGCAGATGGACTTAAACCGGTTCAGAGACGTATTCTGCATGCAATGAAGCGTATAGATGACGGGCGTTACAATAAAGTTGCAAATATCATAGGCCAGACAATGCAGTATCACCCTCATGGAGATGCTTCCATCGGTGATGCGCTTGTGCAGTTGGGCCAGAAAGATCTTCTTATTGACTGTCAGGGTAACTGGGGAAATATACTTACAGGTGATGGTGCTGCAGCTCCACGTTATATTGAGGCGAGATTGAGCAAGTTCGCCAATGAAGTGGTCTTCAATCCAAAGACAACCGAGTGGATGAGCTCTTATGACGGACGTAACCAGGAGCCGGTGAATTTGCCGGTCAAATTTCCGCTTCTGTTGGCCCAGGGTGTTGAGGGTATTGCTGTAGGTCTTGCCTCAAAGATTCTTCCACACAACTTCAATGAGCTGATTGATGCCTCAATTGCCTATTTGAAGGGAGAGGATTTTGAGCTTTATCCAGATTTCCCAACAGGAGGTCTGGTTGACTGTTCAAGATACAACAGAGGATTGAGGGGAGGTGCGGTAAAGGTAAGGGCACGCATACATAAAGTTGACAAGAAGACCCTTTCAATAACAGAGATTCCGTTTGGAGTTACGACCTCAACATTGATAGAGAGCATACTCAAGGCCAACGACAAGGGTAAGATAAAGATCAGGAAGATTGATGACAATACGGCAAAGGAGGCTGAGATTATCATTACCCTCCATAATGACATCTCTCCTGACAAGACCATTGATGCCCTTTATGCATTTACCGATTGTGAGGTTTCAATATCTCCCAACTCCTGTGTGATCATGGACAAGCAGCCACATTTCATTGGGGTTGATGAGATACTGAGATACAATACCGATCATACAAAGGCTCTTCTGAAGAGTGAGCTTGTTATACGTCTGAATGAACTTGAGGAGAGCTGGCACTATTTCTCTTTGGAAAAGATCTTCTTTGAAAATAAGGTCTACAGAATATTGGAGCAGGAAGCAAGAAGTTGGGAGGAGCAGCTTGATGATGTGTTCAAGGCCATGTTGAAGTTCCAGCATCTTGTCCATAAGCCAATTGTAATGGATGATATCCATAAATTGGTGGAGAAGCCGGTAAGAAAAATTTCCAAATTTGATGTAAAGGAGGTTGAGGACAAACTAACCCGTCTTGAGAGTGAGATGGAGGAGGTGAAGAGGAATCTTGCGGCCCTCGTTGAGTATACAATTGCCTATTTCAGCCAACTTAAGGAGAAATATGGACATTACTATCCGCGTATTACCGAGATATCCAACTTCGAAACCATTGAGGCAACAAAGGTTGCAGTCGCAAATGCCAAGCTTTATATGAACAGGGCCGAGGGATTTGTCGGTATGGATCTTAAGAAGGATGATAATGCTGAATATGTATGTGACTGTTCGGACATCGATGACATTGTAGTATTCCTCAAGAATGGTAAATATATTGTAACAAAGGTGACAGACAAGGCTTTTGTCGGGAAGAACATAATATATGCGGGCGTCTTTATCAAGAATGACAGCCGTACAATCTACAATGCTGTCTATAGGGACGGTAAGGCAGGAAATGTGTATGTGAAGCGTTTTTCAATTACCAGTGTTACCCGTGACAAGGAGTACGACCTTACCCAGGGCAAGCCTGATTCACAGTTGTTGTGGTTCTCGGCAAACCCTAATGGAGAGGCAGAGGTTCTTAAGGTGTTCCTTAAACCAAGACCTAAACTCAAGAAGCTGATTTATGATTTTGATTTCGCTTCAATAGCGGTCAAGGGTAGGGCCTCTATGGGTAATATCCTCTCAAAAAATCCTATACACAAAGTACAGCTCAAGTCAAAAGGTATCTCTACAATAGGTGGAAAGCCAATCTGGTTTGATCCCGACATAAATAGGCTCAATGAGGATTCGCACGGAGAATATCTTGGTGAGTTCCACAGCAATGACCTTATTCTGGCTATACTCAAAGATGGAAGTTTCTATACTACAAACTATGATTTGAGCAACAGGTATCAAGGCGACATACTTAAGGTTGAGAAGCTAGATACACAGAAGACATACAGTGCAATATACTTTGATGGAGAGTCCCAGACCTATTATCTCAAACGTTTCAGTTTTGAGCCGAGTGCCAATGCTGCGAGCCTCTTCATATCGGAGTATCAAGGATCCAAACTGATAGAAATCTCTACAGATCCGTATCCTCAGGTACTTGTACAGTTTGGTGGAAAGCATGAGAAGAGGGCCAGTGAGACTATAGATGTGGAGGAGTTTATAGGAAAGAAGGGTTTCAGGGCAAAGGGCAAGAGGGTTACAACATTTGAGGTTGCATCTATAACCTTCATTGAGCCTTTGCAGAAGCAGGCTCCTGTTGAGGAGGATATGTCTGTTTCTGTTGAGGAGGTCACTCATCCGGCAGGTGGCGTATCACCTGATACAGCATCCCAAAGTGCATCATCTCCTGAATTTGGTGGTTATGATGATGATGATAACCCTACGCTCTTCTAAATTTCACGAGTATGATTATCTCTCTATGTGGCTTTATGGGTGCCGGCAAGAGTACAGTAGGAAAGTATCTTGCACAGCTGCTCAGATATGATTTTATTGATCTTGACCAGTATATAGAGCAAAAGTACAATATGACAGTCAACGACTTCTTTGCCCAGAAGGGTGAAGAGGCGTTTCGTCTTGAAGAGTATGATTCTCTCTCTGAAATAGTCGGAAAGTATTATGGGAAGGGCAATCTTATTCTTGCCCTTGGTGGAGGTACTGTTACAAGAGAGGCCTGTGCCTCAGTTGTAAGGGAGAAGACTTACGGACTCTACCTGTATTGCAGCAAGGATGAACTGGTACGGCGTCTCAAGAGACGGAGAGAGAGCCGACCTCTGTTGAAAGACAAGAGTGATGATGAGCTGGCTGACTATATCCAGAGGCTGATGGATGCCCGTGAAAATGCCTATAAATCATCATCAAAGCGTATTGTAAGCACACAGAACGGCCAGTTGGCAAATGTTATAGATACGATACTGGCTGAAGTCGAGTTCGAATTGTAGCAATATCAGAGCGTAACAGAACATCCAATCCTGTTCGTGTCCGGTAATTGTGCCCGGTTGCATCTTACGCTTTGTGTGAATGTGGAACGGGAGAATAATATCCTTACTGTTAAAAAATATCCTCTCTGTCGTGAATATCCTTTATTCTCAACTGTATATTGGCTATACCCCTATAGTAGTTCTCAGCAATTGAGTAGCAGATGTCTACCGGATTTCCCATCTGCATATGCTCAAAATGGTCAGATTTGTTGAATGCAATGGCTGAGATATGTCTGTACGGCTCATCCTCCTGTATAAGTTCAAGTTTCAAGTGTCCGTTGTCTGTACCAACTTTACGGCCATTGCCATTGTCATATACATTCTCAGTAATGAAAACCGGCGACAAGTTACCCGGACCAAAAGGCTGGAACTGTTTCAGAACCCTGAAGAATTTTGGCGTAATCTGTTTGAACTCAAGGAATGAGTCTATATGTATGATAGGTGTAAGTATCTCTTGGGTGATTTTCTCCTTTACGTAACTTTCAAAACGGTCTATGAAAATTTGCAGATTCTCCTCTTTGAGTGTGAGTCCTGCCGCATAGGTGTGTCCGCCAAAGTTCTCAAGAAGGTCTGAGCACTTTTCAATTGCCTCATAGAGATCAAATCCTGCAACACTCCTCGCAGAGCCTGTAACGAATCCATTCGAGTTGGTAAGTACGATTGTTGGACGGTAGTATGCCTCTACAAGACGGCTTGCAACTATACCTACCACACCTTTATGCCATGACGGATTGTAAACAATGGTGGATTTTTTTGAGGCAAATCCCGGTTGCTCCTTGGCCATCCTTATTGCTTCAATTGTAATCTCTCTGTCGATGTTTTTGCGGTCGTTGTTGTGAACATTTATGCTCGCTCCAATTTTGGTGGCATCTTCTTCATTGCGGGATGTAAGAAGATCTACAGCCATACGGCCGCTCTCCATTCTGCCGGCAGCATTGATGCGCGGACCAATCTTGAAGACTATATCATCAAGTGTTATGCGGTGCTTGTCAAGTCCGCAAAGCTTTATCATAGACTGCAATCCTTTGCCAGGTGCCTCATTTATCTGTTTTAGACCATAGAAGGCCAATACACGGTTTTCATCGGTAACGGACACAAGGTCAGCTGCAATACTAACCGCTACAAGGTCAAGGAGAGGTTGTATCTTTTCAAAAGGTATTCCATATTTTTGTGCATAACCCTGAACGAATTTGAAACCTACACCGCAACCGCACAAATCATCAAACGGGTAGTTGCAGTCATCACGTTTTGGGTCAAGTGTTGCCACCGCAGCCGGAAGCTCTTCATCTGGCAGATGGTGGTCACAGATAATGAAATCTATGCCCTTCCCGGTTGCATACTTTACCTTTTCAACAGCCTTGATGCCGCAGTCCAATGAAATTATGAGCGTGAATCCGTTTTCATAGGCCCAATCAATACCCTTGTAGGATACACCATAGCCTTCGTCGTATCTGTCGGGAATATAGTAATCAACTATTCCACCCAACTGGCTCTTGATAAATTTGTATACAAGTGCGACTGCGGTAGTTCCGTCAACGTCATAATCTCCGTAGATAAGGATCTTTTCGCTCTGTTGGACGGCCTGATGTAGCCTGTCTACAGCCTGGTGCATATCCTTCATAAGGAAGGGATCATGGAGCATGGAGAGATCCGGACGGAAAAATCTCCTCGCCTCTTCAAACGTATGGATGCCACGTTGCACAAGAAGATTGGCCAAAACCGGGTCTACGCCAAGGCTTTGTGCCAACTGTCTTACCTGGGCAGGGTTGCCAGGTTCCTTAACAATCCACTTTCTGTTCAAATTGGTTATCTCCATAGCCTACAAAGATACTCATTTTATCTTTAAATAAGTAGTTTTCCTTAAATTTTTATTAAATTTGCACCAAACTGATTTTGATTCAAGAAAACATAAGATATAATGGAGAATAATTTTAACGAACAGGAGTTGAACAGACGCAATGCGGTTGTTCAGATGAGGGAGTTGGGAATTGAACCCTATCCGGCTGCCCTATATGAGGTAAATGCCAAGGCTGCTGAGATTCCGGCGCAATTTGACCCACAGAGCGGAGAGCAGTGGAATGTTTCCATTGCCGGAAGAATTATGAGCAGAAGAATCATGGGTGCAGCTGCATTCATAGAGTTGCTTGACGATACAGGAAAGATCCAGGTTTATATAAAAAGGGATGAGATTTGTGAGGGTGAGGATAAGACTTTGTACAATACCGTATTTAAAAAGTTGCTCGATATAGGTGACATTATTGGTATTAAAGGTTTTGTCTTTGTTACCCAGACCGGCCAGATTTCAGTCCATGCAAAGGCCCTTACCGTATTGAGCAAATCTTTGCGTGTGCTTCCTATTGTCAAGGAGAAGGATGGTGAAGTTTTTGATGCATTCTCAGATCCTGAGTTGAGATACAGACAGAGATATGTGGACCTTATTGTAAACCCTCATGTAAGGGAGACCTTTGTAAAGAGGGCAAAGATCATCTCAACAATGCGCCGCTATTTTGACACACAGGGATACCTTGAGGTTGAAACACCTGTATTGCAGCCGATTCCTGGTGGTGCAACAGCACGTCCTTTCATTACACACCATAACACTTTGGATATGCCTTTGTATCTTCGTATTGCAAATGAGCTCTATTTGAAGAGACTTATTGTGGGCGGTTATCCAGGTGTGTACGAGTTTTCAAGGAACTTCAGAAATGAGGGTATGGACAGAACCCACAATCCTGAGTTTACATGTATGGAGATTTATGTTGCCTACAAAGATTACAACTGGATGATGGAGTTTGTTGAGAATATGCTTGCCGAGGTAGCTGTAGCAGTGAATGGTACAACCAAGGTGCAGATTGGAGAGCATGAGGTTGAGTTCGGCGGCAAATTCAGGAGATTGCCTATGCTTGATGCCATTAAGGAGTATGCAGGTGTGGATGTAACAGGTATGGATGAGGCCCAGTTGCGTGAGGTTTGTAAAAAATTGAATGTTCCGGTAGACCCGTCATTTGGAGTTGGTAAACTTATTGATGCAATATTTGGCGAGTATTGTGAGAAACATCTCATCCAGCCGACATTCATTACTGACTATCCTGTGGCTACATCTCCACTTACTAAACGTCACAGGAGCAACCCTGAACTTACAGAGCGCTTTGAGCTTTTTGTATGCGGTAAGGAGCTTGCAAATGCATATAGTGAGTTGAATGATCCTATTGACCAGCTTGAGAGATTCAAGGAGCAGCTTAAACTCAAGGATAAGGGTGATGATGAAGCGATGTTCATTGATATGGACTTCATACGTGCACTTGAGTATGGTATGCCTCCAACATCGGGAATGGGTATTGGAATTGACCGTCTTACAATGTTCATGACCAACAACAGTACCATTCAGGATGTGCTCTTCTTCCCTCAAATGAGGCCTGAGAGTTACAAATAGAAGATATATTTCTTTACAGGGGCTGTTGGACCGCAATTTGTAGAAGATTGCACCGCAGCCCTTTTGCTTTATAAAGCTTTGCCTTTAATTTTTATCAGTCGGATTATCCTCTTACCCCAGGAAAGTATCTTTGGAATTTATGGAAATACTTGAAATTACCTCTGCACAGAATCCTAAATTGAAGGAGGTGGTACAACTCCTTGAAAAATCAAAGCTCCGTCGTGAGCGCGGCCTTTTTGTAGTTGAAGGTTTGCGTGAGATAAGGGCATGCATCAGGAACGGCTATCAGTTGAGGAGTCTGTTTTTCAATAGTGACATCCTCTCTTCCCGACAGATTGAAGATCTTTTAACAACATCAGTGCCGGCTGCAGTCGGGGCCGGATCGGGTAATGCATCTTATGGGAGGGGGGTAGCAGTTTTCTCATTGTCGGCACAGGCATATTCAAAAATAGCCTACAGAGAGGGCACAGAGGGGGTAGTTGCAGTTGTGCAGGAGAGAAGACTGAATTTGGATGATGTCAAGTTTGGCAGAAGATGGCAAACACCACTTGTGCTTGTGGTTGAGAGTGTCGAAAAGCCGGGTAATTTGGGAGCCCTTTTGCGTACAGCCGATGCTTGTGGTGTTGATGCAGTGATTGTATGTGATCCTTTGACCGATTTGTACAATCCTAATCTGATTCGTTCCAGTTTGGGCGGTATATTTACAAATCAGGTGGTGGCGTGTAAAAATGAAGAGGCTCTGGAGTGGCTTAAGAGGAGAGGCATAACAATTTTTACGGCCCAGTTGCAGGATTCGGAATGGTACTATGATACCGATATGGTACAGCCTACTGCCATAGTCATGGGTACTGAGTCAACAGGACTTACAGATTTCTGGCGCAATGAGGCAAAGTCAAAGATAAAGATTCCAATGTTGGGCGAACTTGATTCCTTGAATGTTTCTGTCTCTGCCGCTGTATTATGTTATGAGGCTGTCAGGCAAAGAAATACAATCTGAGTTCAGATATAAAAATTGTGGTTGGGTATGTGCGTGTTCAAGTCAAAGGTATTGTCACCCCTTTTCAGGGAGAATTTTGGTGTAGCCATAAAGTCTATAAAGGCAAATAGGTTGCGTTCAGTGCTTACGATGCTCATTATAGCCATTGGCATAACCTCATTGGTGGGTGTGCTTACAGCAACGGATGCCTTGAGGAGAGAGGTCATTTCAAGTTATGAAAAGATGGGTATGACCTCCTTTTACATAGGTCCAAGAAGAGTTGTGGCAAAAACATCGGAGCATAAACGTATCCGCAATGCAAATACAATCCCTTACTTTCAAGCCCGCTCCTTCAAGCAGAATTTCAATGAAGGGTGTGCCGTTACAATCTTTGCAGATATAAATGCTACCATCAAATATGGAAGCAGAAGTTCGACTCCTGCCATGTATGCAGTGGCAGCAGATGAAAACTACCTTGAATATATGAGCAGTTCAATAGCGCAGGGCAGAGGAATTGTGGCCAATGATGTGGATTTGGGTTCATATATCTGTGTTATTGGAGTCAATGTGGCAAGCAGCCTCTTTGGCAGTGAGTCTCCTATTGGGAAGGTACTGAGTATGGGAGGTGTCAGATATGAGGTGGTAGGTGTCATAAAGGGTATGGGAGCCTCTTTTGGCAACAGTCTCGACAATGAAGTGCTCATTCCCATCTCTAATGCAAGAGGTCATTTCGTAGGACCAGATATGTCATTTACAATTGGAGTTCTCCCTAAGACAGTATCTGAGGATATGTCGCCTATATATGACAGGGCTGAGCACCTTTTCCGTTCAATAAGAAGGCTTGCTCCGGCTGATGAGTCTGATTTTGAGTTGGTAAAGAGCGATGCAATGCTTTCGGACCTTAAAGATGTGATGGGTACTATCACAATTGCGGCAGCCGTAATAGGCCTGATAACGTTGTTGGGAGCAGCTGTAGGACTTATGAATATAATGCTTGTTTCAGTGAAGGAGCGTACTGCTGAGATTGGTGTACGAAAGGCAATAGGGGCCTCCGCTTCACGTATCAAGCAGCAGTTCCTTATTGAGTCTGTTGTGATAAGCCAATTGGGATGTGCAGTTGGCATTGTACTTGGTATCCTGATAGGAAATGCAACAGCTCTGGTAATGGGAGCCTCTTTTATCATTCCATGGATGTGGATTCTTTTTGCCGTTCTGGTCTGCTTTGCAGTTGGAGTCTCATCGGGATATATTCCGGCAGTAAGGGCTTCGCGCCTCGATCCGATAGAGGCATTGAGGCATGAATAGTTTGCTGCCCTTTTACTGGATAAAATCTGTTACTTGAGTTTGAAGATATATGTGATAGTACCCTCCTGAACTGCAGGGGCTGAATCACTTACATTGAAAAGAGCCTTGAGTGCCGCCTCTTTGGCCGCCTCCCAAAGTCTTTTGTCCTGAACGGTTGTGCCAGGTACACCCGGAATGGCATTGGTCACTTTTCCATACTGGTCTACCATAATCTTAACCACAACCTTGCCTTCGTTATTTACATCGTAAGTGGGGAATGGCAGTGATCCAACAACATTTCTTCCAAACAGCTGGGCCGACGGTGTTCCGTCAGTTGCTCCTATGCGTGTATTGCCGTCGGGATGCCCTGCTTTGAGAGCATCAGATACCTTTTTTGCTGTCTGTGCAGCCAAAGTATCCTTTTTGCGGTTGTTTGCAGAGGTGAAGAGGGCGCGTTGGTTTATTTCAACCTTTTTGGGTTCAGGCTTCTCCACATCTCCTTCGGGACCGATTGAGGCGGCCTTGCCTTCCGATGGTTTTGTACCCACCTCCTGGGCTTGTGATTGCTGAACCAGCCTTATCTCTTCATTTGGATCTGCATTGAGTGCTTTTGGTTCATTCCCGGCCTTTACCTCAATTGGTTTAGGCGGTTCGGGTTCCTCAATCTGAGGTACAGGTTCAGAGAAATCGATGAGTATGCCCAACTCCTCCTCTTTTTCGATATGCTTCATGCCTGTATAGATGAAAAAGACAAGGAGAAAAGAGTGGAACACAACTGTTGCAACTGCACCAATCATGCGTCCTCTCCTGATCTCTTTTCTATTTTTGTCGGGTACCTTTACCATTAAGTCTCCTCCTTGTTGGCATGAAGCCACTTGCTCCAATGCAAATTCCCGGCCTATTCAGGCGATGTGGCCAGAATTACCTTGTATTTGTTTCTTTTGGCAATGTTCATAAGGTTTACAACCTGCTCAATAGGGACAGTCTTGTCGGCATATATTGAGAATGTAGGATCCTCACTCTGCGTAAGAAGCTCCTGTATGGCGGGTTCTACCTGGTCAAACTTGATAGGCTTTTTATTGCCGTTTATATGGAATGTGAATGTGTTTTTTGACGGGTAGTGTTTGATTGAGACACTTACCTGCTGTTTGGCAGAAATCTGGTTTGTACTCTTGGGAAGGAGCAGCTTAAGTGCATTCGGATTGATGAGCGTTGATGTCACCAGGAAGAATATCAACAACAGGAATACAATATCTGTCATTGATGACATGCTGAATGAAGCATCTGCCTTTGCTCTCTGTTTGATAGCCATTTTTCTCTCTATTTTACAGGTTCGTGCAAAAGATCCATGAACTCAATTGTGTTGTTCTGCATCTTGAATACAAGGTCTGACACCTGTGATGTGAGGAAGTTGTATCCGAAGTATGCCATAATGCCCACAATCAGACCGGCAACAGTTGTAACCATTGCTGTATATATACCTCCCGACAACAATGTAATGTCAATATTGTTTCCTGCCTGTGCCATATTGTAGAAGGCCTGAACCATACCCATTACTGTACCAAGGAAACCGATCATAGGGGCACCACCTGCAATGGTGGCAAGCATTGGAAGACCTTTTTCAAGTCTTGCAACCTCTACATTGCCCATATTCTCTACAGCGGTCTGGATGTCAGATAGAGGGCGTCCTATACGCTCGATTCCCTTCTCAATCAATCTTGATATTGGGGTGTCTGTCTGCTGGCATAGGGCAAGTGCCGCCTTGATTTTTCCCTCATGGATATGGTCTCTTATCTCTTTCATGAAATTCTCGTCAATTTTTGACGCTTTTTTAATTGCCCACCATTTTTGAGCAAACAGATAGATGGTTACTATTGAAAGAAGGAACAGCGGAATCATAAGCCATCCGCCTTTGAATGCCATTTCAATTAGTGAAAAAGAGAGATCTTCCTGTACAGGAACTGCCTCAGCAGCAACTTCGGCTGCATTGGATTGTAGAATAGTTGCTAATAACATATTTATAATTTTTAATTTTTTACTGTTTTGGCCCTTAGCCTTTTGGCATATTAAAGGACGTCGGCTACAAACTGCAAAAATAATCTATTTTTTGTAGCTGACAAAAATCGGGCCTCTATACTGAGTTTCAGATGCTCTATTCCAGAGGATATGGGTATTTTACCTCTACAAGAAACAGTGCCTTGCCGTTTACGGATTGTCCGGCACTGCATCTGTTTTTTTCAGCAAGCATCTCTTTAATCCATTCTGGTTTGCGTTTTCCGGCTCCAACCTCAAGCAGTGAACCTACCATTGCCCTTACCATATTGCGTAGAAATCTGTTTGCAGTTACTGTAAATACATAACGGTTTTCATCAATCTGCTCCCATCTGGCATGTGTTACGTTACATATTGAGGTCCTGTTTCCGCCATTTATTTTTTCAAGGCTTGAAAAGTCCTGTTCTCCAAGAAAATGGAGAGCTGCCTGGTTCATCAGCTCTATATTTACCCTGTCGGGTTTGACAAAAAGTGAGAATCCGTTGTCAAACGGATCTTTGTTGGTGTGGATATAATATTTATATGTTCTGCTGGTTGCATCAAAGCGGGCGTGCGCATCTTTATGAACCTCAAAAATGTTGTGTACAGCTATCTCTTGAGGCAGAATGGCATTTAATTTGTATATGGTGTGGGGTATGTCCAGTATAACAGATTGGCAATCAAAGTGTGCAATGTAATTTTTTGCATGTACGCCTGTGTCAGTCCTGCCTGCTCCGGTTACAGAAATTGGCTCTTTCAGCAGCATTGTAAGTGTTTTTTGGAGCTCCTCCTGCACACTGTTTGCGTTTTCTTGAATCTGCCAACCGCAAAATGCGGAGCCGTTATATGATAAAGAGATGAAATACCTCATAAAATTTTATTAAATTTGCCCGTTTTGAGCCGTAAATATAGCAAGGAACTTAAAACTAAAGAAATTTAATCTTTGTTTTAATGTTCAATCTGCTGCAAGCCGGCAATTGACTTTGATTAATAGTAAATAAAACAAATAATAGTATGGAGAGCGTTAATATAAAAGAACTTAATGACAGAATCCAGAAGGAGAGTGCTTTTGTAGACATCATCACTATGGAGATGAATAAGGTGATTGTTGGACAAAAACATTTGGTGGAGAATCTTCTTATTGGTCTTCTTGCAGATGGCCATATATTGCTTGAGGGTATGCCCGGTTTGGCAAAAACCTTGGCTATAAATACTTTGGCTAATATTGTAGATGCCAAATTCAGCCGTATACAGTTTACACCGGATCTGCTTCCTGCTGACGTGTTGGGAACTATGATTTACAGCCAGAAGAGCGAGCAGTTCCAGGTTAAGCAGGGTCCTATCTTTGCAAACTTTGTATTGGCGGATGAGATCAACCGTTCGCCGGCAAAGGTGCAGTCAGCCCTACTTGAGGCAATGCAGGAGCGTCAGGTTACAATTGGTGATGAAACATACAAACTTCCAAAACCTTTCCTTGTAATGGCAACACAGAACCCGGTTGAGCAGGAGGGTACATATCCGCTTCCGGAGGCTCAGGTTGACCGTTTCATGTTGAAAGTTGTGGTTACATATCCTAAAAAGGAGGAGGAGAAACTTATCATCAAGATGCACAATTCCGGTTCATTCCCCAAGGCTACAGCAATGTTGAAGCCTGAGGATATTGAGCGTGCGCGTGCGGTGGTGAAAGATGTCTATATGGATGAGAAGATTGAGAAATACATTGTTGACATTGTATATGCAACCAGAACTCCGGAGGATTATGGCTTGGGTAAATTGAAAGATCTGATCTCTTACGGGGCATCTCCTCGTGCAAGTATCTCTTTGGCTATGGCAGCAAAGGCTTATGCCTTTATCAAGAGAAGGGGTTATGTGATTCCTGAGGATGTAAGGGCTGTCTGCTATGAGGTGTTGCGCCACAGGATTGGCTTGACATATGAGGCTGAGGCTGAGAATATCACAACCGAAAATATCATTACAGACATAATGAATACCGTTGAGGTTCCATAACAGTAACCTGTAGAGTATCGGTAATATTCAAGTATTGTAAAAATATTTTAAAGGAGCTTTATGGATAACGAGTTGTTAAAGAAGGTAAGGAAGATTGAGATAAAGACCAGGTCACTTTCACATCAGATCTTTGCCGGAGAGTACCATTCTGCCTTTAAGGGCAGAGGTATGGCCTTCAGCGAGGTGAGGGAGTATCAGTTTGGAGATGATGTAAGGAATATGGACTGGAATGTGACTGCACGTCTGCGTTCTCCATATATCAAAGTTTTTGAGGAGGAGCGCGAGATGACGGTGGTTCTGCTTGTTGATGTCTCTTCTTCAAGTATCTTTGGCTCAGTTTCAAAGAGCAAGAGAGAACTTGTGGCCGAGATTGCCGCAGTTTTGTCATTCTCTGCATCCATCAATAATGACAAGGTTGGAGCACTCTTCTTCAGCGACAGGGTTGAGAAGTTCATTCCACCCAAAAAGGGCAGGAGCCATCTGTTGAGAATATTGAGGGAGTTGTTGGAGTTCAAGCCTGAGAGTGAAGGTACAAACATTTCAGAAGCATTGCGCTTCCTTACAAATGCAATCAAGAAGAAGTGTACGGCATTTCTTTTGAGTGACCTGCTTGATGTCACACCTGAAAGCAGACCTAAATATGAGGAGGCTCTGAAAATAGCTGTCAACCGTCATGATATTTCAGTTATAAATGTATATGACCCCCGTGACAGGAATATTCCGGATGTCGGACTCATAAGGGTGAAGGATGCTGAAAGTGGCAGACAGATGTGGGTTGACACCTCAAGCAAGGCTGTGCGTAACCACTACAATGCATGGAGTATTGGTGTATTTGAGAATGCAAAGAAGCTCTTCAACAAATTCAAAGTTGATTGTGTGAGCATAAGTACAGATCAGGATTATGTTAAGGGTCTGATTGCCCTGTTTAAAGGAAAATAGAAATATGGAGAGAATACGAAGAGTTTCATGTCTGGTAGCGATTCTGCTGTTTGTGTGTGCTATGTCCGGTGCAGCTTCAGCACAGGAGCCTGTTGTAAAGGAGAGTTCGCTCTCAAAGGATTCCATCCTTATTGGAGACCAGATTCTCTGGAGCACGGTATTCAGTGTGGCTGAGAATGATTCGGTATATGTAATGCCATATTCCGCCTTGCTTCAGAGTGATACTACAGGTGCAAAAGTAGAGGTTGTTGCCGACTTGAAAATTGATACATTGTCAATAAAAAAAGGTGTAAAGGAGCTTGGTGCCAAAATGCTCATAACTTCTTTTGACAGTGGCTGTTACAAGTTGCCTATGCCTTTTGTGGTTGTAAATCCGCAGAATGGTGCGGGAGATACAATCTCATTCGAGATGCCATTTGTGGCTGTAAATACAATTCAGATAGATACTGCCGGTTTTGTACCTATGGATATAAAAGGGCAAATAAACTATCCCATTGCATTCAAGGAGGTTATTCCATGGGTACTTCTCGGCATAGGAATAATTTTGCTGGCATATCTGCTCTACAGATATGTAAAGTACAGGAGGGAGAACCGTGATTTCTTCGGCAGACCTATTGTGCAGGATCCTCCACATATTGTTGCCCTGAGGGAACTCGACAAGATCCATTCTCAGAAACTGTGGCAGAATGGCAAAGAGAAGCAGTTCTATACCGGAGTTACAGATACTTTACGTGAGTATATAGAGGGCCGTTATGGAGTGAGTGCAATGGAGAAGACCTCGTCTGAGATTATGGAGAGTCTCGCTGATGTGGAGATTGAGGAGAAACCGCGCAAGGAGCTTGATGAACTGTTCAAGGTGGCCGATTTGGTGAAATTCGCCAAATATGTGCCTTCTGTCGGTGAAAATGAGGAGGTCATTCCAGTGGCGGTAAGATTTGTAAATTCAACTTATATGAAGGAGTTGGAGGAAGAAAAGGAGGCTAAGTAGTATGTTTTTTGAATATCCTAAATTATTGTGGCTGCTGTTGCTGCTCATTCCTGTTGCGGCACTGTACATATATAGGGAGGTTAAGGGACTTACCCCATATATGCTTGTATCGTCATTGCAGCCATGGCAATATAAAGGTGGCGGATTCAAGAAGTTCTTGAGGCATGTGCCATTCATATTGAGAATGGTGGCTTTGGCTGCAATTATTGTGGCAATTGCCCGTCCGCGTTCGTCATCTACATTTGAAAAGATTGACACCGAGGGTATTGATATTATGTTGGCTCTTGATGTCTCAACAAGTATGCTTGCAAGGGATTTTGTTCCCGACAGAATTAATGCAGCAAAGGAGATTGCAATAAAATTTGTGGCAGAGCGTCCGTCAGACAGGATAGGAGTAGCTGTCTTTGCCGGCGAGAGCTATACCCAGTCACCGCTTACAACAGATAGGGCCACCCTCATCAACCTCATTAAGGAGATTGATTGCGGTATTATTGAGGATGGTACAGCAATCGGCAATGGACTTGCAACCGCTGTAGCCCGTTTGAAAGATTCACCTGCAAAGAGCCGCGTGGTCATTCTTCTCACTGATGGAGTGAACAACGCAGGTGAAATATCTCCGCAGATGGCTTCGGAGATTGCAAAGACATACGGAATAAGGGTATATACAATTGGTGTTGGAGCTATGGGAACTGCTCCATATCCAATTCAGACTCCATTTGGTATAGAGCTGCAGCAAGTGGAGGTTCAGATTGATGAGCCGCTACTGGAGAAGATTGCGCAGGAGACTGATGGTAAATATTTCAGGGCAACCGACAACACCAAGTTGCTTGAGATTTATGGCGAGATCAACAAGATGGAGAAGAGCAGGACATTTGTTGATTCATTTCCCCTCTATAAGGAGCTGTTTATGAATTTTGCCCTAATTGCTTTGGCTGCCATCGTGTTGGAGATGCTATTGAGAATGTTTGTTGTTAAACAGATTCCAGATTAGGAGGAGAAGGGATATGATACAATTTGCTACACCGCAATATTTGCTTTTGATATTTTTGATTCCATTCTTTTATCTTTTCTATGCTTTGTACAGAAGGGGAAGAAAGAAGAAGATGGAAAAATTGGGCGAGTTGCGCCTGATTGAGAAGCTTATGCCGACACGTTCACGTTATAAAGGTTGGGTCAGGGTGACATTTTTCTCATTGGCCTGGTTCTTCTTTATGATAGGATTGTCACGTCCTCAGATGGGAGCCCGTCTGAAAGAGAGCGAAAGAAAGGGGGCAGAGATTATGATTGCGCTGGATGTTTCAAACTCCATGTTGGCTGAGGACTATTCGCCAAACAGGCTTGAAAGGGCAAAACTGGCAATATCAAGGCTTGTTGACAAGTTGCAGGGCGACAGAATAGGCCTTATAGTCTTTGCCGGACAGTCATTTGTGCAGCTTCCCATAACAACAGATTATGTATCGGCCAAGATATTCCTCAACTCAATAACCACAGAGTCGGTACCTGTTCAGGGTACAGCCCTTGGTGAGGCGATCCAGACTGCCATGAGAAGTTTCAGTGTGCAGGGACAGATGGGGGAGAACAACAAGGCGATAATTCTGATAACAGATGGAGAGAACCATGAGGATGATCCGGTTGCTGCCGCTAAATCTGCTGCAGATGAGGGCATCAGGGTATTCTGCATAGGTGTTGGTTCGCCTGAGGGAAAACCTATCCCTATGGATGGTGATCTGTTGAAGGATAAGGATGGTAATATTGTTGTTACAAGGCTTGATGAGAAGGTCCTTGAGGAGGTGGCTGCCGCCGGTAATGGTGCCTATGTCAAGGCAGGAAGTGCCGAGTTCGGATTGAACCCGATAATTGACCAGTTGAGGGAGTTGCAGGAACAGCAGTTCAAATCTCAGGTGTTTGAGGATTTTGACGAGCAGTATATGTACTTCTTTGCTATAGCGCTTATCTTTTTATTGTTGGAATTTTTGGTAGGTAACAGAAGAATGGGAAAGAACTTTTTTGCAGTTGTATTTGTGATGATTCTGTCGGGAAGCCATCTATTTGCTCAGGTGGACCGAAAAGAGGTTAGAAAGGGTAACAGGGTTTTTGAGAAGGAGAATTACAAGGAGGCGGAGGTTGAATACAGAAAGGCCCTCATTAAGGATTCCCTTTCAGTTGCAGCAAATTATAATTTGGGCAATACCCTTTACAGAATGGATGACGCCGCCAATGCGGAGAAGAATTACTCAACAGCTGCCGACAGCGTAGGAAAAATCCCTCTTGAAATCGACTGGAAAGAGGGAATGGTAAAAAACAGGAATTCTGCACCTGCCGATGTTTACCATAATCTGGGAAATTCGTATCTTGCGCAGAAAAAATATTCTGAGGCGGTTCAGGCGTATAAGGAGGCCTTGAAGCGCAATCCGTCTGATATGGACACAAAGACAAACCTCGCATACGCGCAGAAGAAACTGGAAGACCAGCAGAATAACCAGAACCAGAATCAGGATCAGAACCAGAACCAGCAGGATCAGAATCAAGATCAGAACCAGGATAATAAAAACAACGAGGACAATAAAGAGAATCAGGATAACAAAGACAATAAAGAAAACCAGGACAACAAGGATCAGAATAAAGACAACGGTCAGAATAAAAAGGATGGTCAGGGTGCACCTCCAAAGATAACTCCGCAGGCTGCAGAGCAGATGCTTCAGGCTATGCAGGAGAAGGAGAACCAGACCCAGGATAAGGTCAATAAGGAGAAAGTCAAAGCCTTGAAGTCTAAACAGAAAGAGAAAAATTGGTAGATATGATGCATAAAATTATCAGGAATGTTGGCAGACGGGGGGTGCTGCTCATTCTGTTTGTGATGATTGGGGTGGCCTCATTTGCTCAGAATTTTACAGTGAATGCGCCCAATGTGGTTGAGAAGGATGAGATTTTTAGAGTTGTTTATACAGCTGATGCTGAGATTGAGAGTTTTACAACACCAACTCTTGTAGGTTTGGATCTGTTGGCAGGTCCAACCTCGTCGCGTATGACCAGTACCCGAATCATCAATGGCAAGAGGACTGATTCGTATGAAGTTAGCTATACACTTATTTTAAGAGCCAATACAACAGGTAAGGTCTCTGTATCAGAAGCTTCAGCTACAATTGCAGGCAAAGTGTTTACCGCAAAGGGTGTTGAGATAGATGTTGTTGGAAACAACGCATCTGCATCTTCTACACAGACACATCAGGGACAGGTTACCGGCAATGCGCCAGCTGCATCCCAGTCAAGCAGGAATAGGGGTGAGATCTCATCTGAGGAGATTTTTTTGAGACTATCGTTCAGCAAGACCAAAGTGGTAAAGGGTGAACCTATTGTTGCTACATTGAAACTCTATACAAGGGTTCCTGTGGCCGGTTTTGAAGATATAAGGTTCCCTGTCTTCAATGGTTTCTGGAGCCAGGAACTTGAGACCCCGCAGAATATAAACTTTGTAAGGGAGAATTATAACAACCAGATATACAACTCTGCTGTACTGAGAAAATATATGCTTCTTCCGCAGCAGACAGGAGAGATAACTGTAGATCCGGCAGAGATGATCTGCCTTATTCAGGTGAGAAGTTCCGGTGGTGGCAGAAGCATGTTTGATGACTTCTTTGATTCCTATCAGACAGTGAAGAAGAGACTGACCACATCGGCTGCCAAGATTGATGTACGTCCGCTTCCGTCGGGTGCCCCTTCCTCTTTTGGTGGCGGCGTTGGAGAGTTCTCCATGAATGTATCCCTCAACAGGGACAGCATTAAGGCGCATGAGGCAGGAGCTTTGATGGTAGAGATAACCGGTACAGGAAATCTTAATCTTATAGAGACTCCTATGGTCGATCTTCCTGCTGATTTTGAGAAGTATGATGTCAAAAGCACCAATAACTTTACAAATGGCGCAAATGGAATGAAGGGCAAGAAGGTGTTTGAGTTCCCGTTCATTCCGCGCAGTGAGGGCATCTTTGAGATACCACCGGTGGAGTATTCATACTATAACATTTCAAAGGGAAAATATGTTACCCTTAAAAGTGATACTTTGAGACTTAAAGTAACTCAGGGAGATGCAGGTATGCAAGGTGGTCAGATAATGATGGGTGTAAACAAACAGCAGGTAGTGAATCTTGGAAATGATATACGCTATATATCAACATCTTCTCCACGTCTTGCCAAAAAGGGAGCATTTTTTATGGGAAGTCCCCTTTTCTATATAGTAATTGCCTTGATTGCAGTATCATATTTTCTTGCCGACAGATTGCTTGCAAGAGGTGCTAAATTGAGGGGCGATGTAAAGAGAACACGCAACAGAAAGGCAAATAAGGTTGCCAGAATGAGATTGAAACAGGCTCAGCTATATATGAAAGAGAATCTGCACACACCATTCTACGAAGAACTGCACAAGGCAATGCTCGGGTATGTAAGTGACAAGCTTGCAATACAGTTTGCGGAGATGCAGCGAGATACCATCAGGGAGACCCTTGAGCAGAAGGGTGCCGGCGAGGAGAACATTGAATCATTCATGACTCTTCTTGATGATTGCGAGATGGCCCGTTATTCACAGTCGGGCGGTGCCGGTGCCATGGCAGAGCAGTATGAGAAGGCAATGGAGACAATTTCAAACCTTGAAAACAGATTGTAGTATGAAGAGATTTATATACATATTGGTATTTGTCCTTATGGCACAATTGGGTTATGCCGTTGACAGGGACTCTTTATGGGTAAGGGCCAACGATGCCTACTCTTTAGGGGAGTATTCCAAGGCTCTTGATATATACGGGCATATAGAGAAGGATGGTTACGTCTCTGCCCGATTGTGGTACAATATGGGTAATGCCTGTTATAAACTTCAGGAAGACGGCAAGGCCATACTATATTATGAACGTGCCCTCAAGCTAGATCCGTCGAATGCAGATGTGAAGCACAATCTTGAAATTGCAAGGTTGAAAATCCTCGACAAGATAGAGAGTGTGCCGGAATTCATACTTGTAACTTGGTTAAAGGAGTTAAGGAATACCATGTCTTCAGACAGATGGGCCTGGACCGGAGTGATTCTGCTTCTCTTTACAGCCCTATCTGTGCTTGCATTCAGGTTTGCCCCGAGAAGGGCTCAGCGTAAGGTGGCATTTGTATTTGCATGTCTGTTTTTACTCCTGACAATTGCCTCATTCCTGTTTTCAATAAATTTGAAGAACAATGTAAGGAGAGCCGACAGCGCAATAGTCCTTGTTCCTGTAAGCAATGTCAAGAGTGCGCCTAACTCAACCGGAGGGAACCTCTTCATCCTTCATGAGGGCACAAAGGTCAATATCATAGAGAATGTAGGTCAGTGGAGCAGGGTTGAACTCTCTGATGGCCGTCAGGGCTGGATGCTTTCAAAAGATTTTGAAACTATATAAAGTGATTATTTTGGGGTATGACTCATATTGGGCCGTGCCCCTTTTAAAATTGATTTAATAACCTATCATGAAAAGACTAATGGCCGCACTGATGGTACTCTCTTTGACCTGCAGTGCAGTGCTCAGTGCACAGGAACCTGATTTTTCATTTGCATATCTTTCTGATATACACATTGCACATGGTGCCAAGAGTGTGGAGGATGCTCAGGCTTGCATTGAGGACATTAACAGAAACCCAGAACTGAAATTTTCAATATTTGCCGGGGATATTACTGAATTCGGAACAGATGAAGAGATTGCCTTGGCCAAATCAATATTTGACAAACTGGAGAGACCATATTACATCGTGGCCGGAAACCATGATGCCAAATGGTCTGAGAGCGGATGCAATACATTTGTAAAGAGATTCGGATATGAGGAGTTTGCTTTTGACTATGGCGGAATTAAATTTGTGGGTACCAACAGCGGTCCGAATATGAGGATGGCACCTGCTCTTCTTCCGCGTGAGAGTATGGTCTGGCTTGATTCCATCTCAAGGACC
>JAEIGA010001112.1_pt1 | contig 41049 bp, 52 predicted proteins | sample 9270691 | NCBI WGS metagenome assembly JAEIGA01 (sample SAMN17057246, study PRJNA624740) | gut metagenome | biome: biome; isolation source: fecal sample | host: Bos grunniens | place: China: Xizang | collected 2019 | reverse complement strand
TGTCCTTGATAATCTGCTCGTCGGTATGTTTAGCCGCCTCTCGCGTAGTTTTTGGCAGGTCTGTGGGTGTCTTAACCGAGGCGCAGGGATTAAGCTCTATATCGCCCTCGGTTACGGCATGGCTGAGGATTCGGTTGACTACCATTCTATGATTAGAAACAACCTTTTGTGAATAGCCCTGCTTTGCGAGGGTAGCGAGATATTTTTGGATATCCTTTGCGGTGATGTTCTTTGCGGCGGTATCGTTGAAGAAGGTGACGGCGCGGCTCATTGCGAGCTTGTAGGATCGGAGCGATTGCAGTGCGAGCTTTGGCTCTGCCTCTTCCCACCATTCGTCTGCGATCTCAGAGAATGCTCGACCGTGCTCTGCTTTTTGAGAGTAGAGCATTATTTTTTTGTTAATTTCTCGCTCGGTCTTTCCGTAGAAATATACGCGCTTGTGTGTGCGCGGGTCTACGATGGTTTTGCAAAGGCGACCGTCGGCGCGAGAGGTAGATGTTGTTTTTGCCATAGTATTCTTCTTAATTATAAAGATAAATATTACCCCATTTTGCATATAGGTTTATATCACTGTTAATTTGATGATAACCAAATATGAATATCTCTGTGCATTCGGGGTTTTGATACCATCCGAGGAACAAATAGGGATCATTGGTCGGAGGGGGTGGTTCATTAACGTAATTGTTGTTTACAACCTCTGTTGTTCTGTATATAGTGGGCGTTCTTTCGTTCGTGCGACGTATAAAGCTATCTCCTTTGCTGTTATATGCAAAATATACATTCTCATTGCCGTAGAACGTGACGGTATACTTAACATCATTTGTGTTGGGATTGTTGCAAGCGCAGAGCATCAAGCACAAAGATGCAAGTAAAAGTATGCAAATTGTTTTTTTCATCTTATTTACCTCTCATCAGAACTTCGATCATCTGATCTTTAAGGTTGTCGAGCTTACAATGAAGGCGAGCGTTCTCTGCCTCAAGTACGGCTTTTTCCGCGATGAGAGTGTCGCGTTCTGCCTTTAAGATATTTATCTCTGCTTGGAGATTTGCGAGGGATGTGCTGCCGGTGAAGAATATCTCCCATATCTCGACACCAAGTGGCTTGCAAAGCGCATCAAGGGTGCTGACACGGGGACAGTCCTTTTCGGGATTTTTGGGGTGCAGAATGGTGTTAATGGTATCAACGTGGATGCCACTTTCCTCTGCCCACTGCTTTGTAGATATGCCTTTTTCCTTTTTTAATTCAATAAGGCGTTCACGGTACATGCTTATAATCTCCTTTCTGTAGGGAATTTCCGTGTCCCACACGGAAAATCACCTATTCGCAACGAGGGAATATCCGTATCGTAAACGGAGATATTCCCCATTGCGTTTTTTCTAAAATGTAATATAATTGTGTCAAGGGGGGATGATCCTATGACGAATGACGATAAGCTGCTTGAATTTAAGTGGGAGGATGATCCCCACAAAGCACTCACACAAGCTATCAATCTTATAATTGATTTACTCACCGCGCGGGATGTGCGCGATTTCGACAAATCGTAAGTGGTATAGTAGACCATCTTACATAAGAGAGGGAATAATAATGACAGACGTTCAAAGAGAATTCATTCAAGCTATCATTAATAGTGATGACCCCCGTGCCGCGCTTGAACGCGCCTTCAATATAGTTATGGAGATAAAGAAAGAAAACGCCTCAGGGCAGCTTTCTGATCATCAACATCCAGCTCTGCGAGTACCGACATAAACAAGACCATCATTCTTCTTGTGTCGTCATCGGAAGAGCGATAAAAGTCTAACCACTTTTGCTCGTCATCTGTTAATTGGCTTGATGTACTCCCATTAAATAATTGAAGATTCGTTCGGATGGGCTTGTCTGTGGCAAGACTTATTGGCATATCGTCACACTTGGCGATCAAGTCGTTCACAGACATTCCCATACCGTTTGCAATTTTATTCAATTTAGATATAGTGGGTACAATAGGCTCACCTGTCTTGGAGTTTTTTCGCGCTTCTAACATTGCGATATAACTGTGCGAGACACCGCAGCGAGCCGCAAAATCTCTCATAGACAATTTGCTTTCTTTTCGATATTGCTTAATTAATTGTCCGATATCCATAAATGCTCCATCGTTTGTTTTTTTGAACGGTTACATTATACTATATAAAAACCGCGCTGTCAAGAGGTTTGTAAAAAAAAATAAACAAATTTGTTCAAAATACTTGACAACTGCTTTTTTGTGTGCTATACTATGTGTACAGTCAACTGAACACATAGTAAAGGAGGACAGAGATGGGCTACAAGATTAAAGAAGCGCGTGAGGCGCGTGGTATGAGTCAGACCGAGCTTTCCGAGAAGAGTGGCGTAAGCCGTTCTACTATATGGAATTTGGAGACCAATCCCAATGCAGAAACTACAACGGCTGTACTTAAGAAAATAGCGGATGCTTTGGATACCACAATAGCCGCAATTTTTTTTGAATCTGCTGTACAGTAAACTGTACAAAACCACGAAAAGGAAGGAGAAGGGATGAGGGAGAAAATAATTAACGACGTTGTAGCATACGTTAAAAAATTGCCTCGAAAAGAGCGCATTAAGATAGCGGGACAGTTCCATGAATTTGGAGTGTGGCCCGGTGACCTATCGTTGAAGCCTGACGGCTGGGACAAAATGGACCGCGAAGAGAAAAGTCTGATCATGATGGAAATTTGCGATAAGCTTGATAAAGTGATAAGTCGTAAGGCGTCCAGCAAGTATTGGTACATACAGATAAGAGGTCACAGCAAAAAAGAGTTTCGTGAATTTTGGAAAAATCGGTATAGATGTAAAGAGCCTGATTACCAAATGCGAGCTTACCTCTTGGGGATATGGACGGGGTTAAACATTGTAAAAATAATCATTCTAACAGTGAAAATTATTGCAATATTTACCTAATCAATATTCCAAGCAGGGTGAGTATGAATTCGATCAGAGGCACGACGGCGGCGATTCCCGCGGCAACCACTGAAATTATAGCGATCTTGCGAGAGGTGTCGTTTTGCTTGCGAAGATGTTCTTTTTCTTGATTGTATTCAAGGGTGTTCTCGTAAAGATCTTCGCCGGCTGCGGTCAACTCAAGCTGGTAATCGTTGGGACGTTTGATTTGACCACGGTCAACGAATTTCTCAATTTCGTGCCGGACGTTAGTACGCTGACCGGAAAATTCGTTAATGAGATTGGTTTCGTTCATTCTTCGCCCGTCGGCATTGTAAAGCTTTTCAAGAATTGAGAATTTTAAATCGGTCATGATGATCGCTCCTGAAATAAAGATTTATCTTTATTCTATCACAAAAAAGTTTAAATGTCAAATATGAAAGGAACCGGAACGATGGAAGAATCAAGTATGGGCTTGCTCTTGAGCGAGAGCGGCAGAGAAGACTTAAAAGAAAGCATAAAATTCTTCGATGAATTTATTTCCGATCTCAAGAATATGGACATTCCGATGTCGGAGGTTTTTGCGAGGTTTGGCAAAAAAACGGGGAAATCCGCCGTTGAGGTCGAACAAGATTTGCGAAATATGTTCGCGGATCAATTCCAAGAGATAATTATTATTGCGAAAGCCTTCTTGGGAGAAGATGCGGAAGAATTCATCGCATCCCGAAAGATTTGACGAGTTATCTGCTCGCTTGAATAAGCGATAAGATATAGAGCATTTATAAAAAACCCTTTAATGTATGGTGGATGGGGACAACTGAAACCGGCATTAACCGAGAGCGTACGGCTTGGTTTTGCAAATACATTTTTAGGAGGCTTTTTATGGAGCATGAAAACAATTACGCCAGCAAAGGCGTAGCAGGAACAGCACTTGGACTTGGCATCGGCGCACTTGGCGTTGAGGCACTCGGCGGCGGACTTGGTAATCTTTTTGGAGGCAACAGAGGTGCTTGCGAGCATTACGTATCCCGCAGAGAAGCAGATATGGCGGCAGAGATCGCCGAGCTTAAGACCGAAAAGAAACTTTTGGAAAGCAACGTGTACACGGACGGCAAGTCGCTCGAGCTTTATCGTTACATCGACAGCAAGATCGCGGGCATCGAGGCACAGCTCTGTCAGCAGGCTGTAGTCAATACTCAGGTTGCGGCAAATCTCTCTTGCCTCACCAACACCGTGAACACATTGTCGGCACTCACCAAGACCGTTATTCCTATTGATAACGTATGTCCTGCGCCTATGGCGAAGTACAACTCTTGGGTAGCACCGACAACCACACCCACAACCTAATTTAAAGGGGGGGAGGGAAACCTCCCCCGACCCGAAAGGACGGATGACCGATGGAATTTGATAGGGTGCTTGACGGCATCATACGTTACCTAAATCGTGAGGTCTTTAAGGGACTCAACGATTGGCAGGACATTATGGCGAGGATTGCAGTTGGAAGAATGCTTGGTAATCGGGAGGGCTTGAAGCGTTCGCTGATGGAGAACGGCTTCTTCCAGACTCTCGGCATAATGGACAGCAGAGGAATGGTAGACGTGGAGGGACTTGCGGACGATATACGCAACGAGATACGAAGAAAAGGAAAGATATCGTTAAAAATCCCGTTGCTTGGTACGTTCACCTTTACCGATACCGACGTTGACAACCTTTACACCACGATAATGGAGGGCTGATATGCACTACGTTGACGAGCTTATAGAAAAGGTTGAAGACGAGATCGAGGGCGCGAGGGAATACACCGAGGAATCTATCAAGGCAAGGGCAAAGGGGCACACCGAGAGAGCTAACAAGTACAAGTCTATGGCTATGGATGAGTTAACTCACGCGGCTACGATCCGAGACTTTGCAACTCAGGACATTGACGAGATAAAGCGTGTGTATGATCTCCCGGTTGAGATCGAGGAAAAATGGAAGCACGCGCACCGTAAATTTAACGAGTGCATTGCATCTATTAAGCTGATGCTTAACTAAAAAACCGCCTCGGCAAAGGTCGGGGCGGCGACAAAAAAATACCACTCACGGAGGCCCGACCGCAAGTGGCATTTTTAGGAGCGTTTGATTTTATCCGATTATGGAGGATGGCTGAAAAAACAAACACCATCTGAAAGGGGAAAGGGATAGAATCATCTCGCAATATCATTATATATTTTTTTTGGGCAAAACAACATAAAAGGATACGAAATTTTATGATGAAAATTGAAAACCAATGCGTGCATTGCGATATTCCGTGTGTTAACTGCGGACTTAAGCGCGTGCCGGTCTACTATTGTGACCGATGCAAAGAGGAGATAGACGGTGACGTTTACGAATCGGACGGCGAGGAGCTTTGCGAGTATTGCTTACTTAAAAAACACAGAAAGGAATAGGGAATTATGGTTATCAAATTAACTAAGCAGCTTAAAACTCCCCCTCGCAATGAGAGGGTGGTTATATGGGTATCCAAAGACGTAAAAGATGCCCTTGGAAAGATAAGCGAGGAAACCGGAATAAGCCAGCAGTGCCTTGCCGATCTGCTCCTTCGTGAGTCGATGCAGATGGTTGAGGTCACCGAGAACGGAGCGATGAGAGATGAGTGAGAAGATGGGATATCGTGAGAATTACGAGCTGCTTCGGGAACTGTTCCCCGGAAGGGCAACCGTATCCACTACGGAGGCGGCGCAAGCTATTGGGACCGATGTTCGCACGATCAGGGCGGCAATTGAACTTGTGCGAGACCCACTACCCTCGTGCAAAATCGGAGAGAAAAAGGTAGTAATTCCAATACCCGCACTTGCAAGGTGGATGTGCGGCAGAAGATAAAAGGAGATATGAAAATGAGAGAAGAAGTAAAGGCAATTGTTGAGGGTATTAAGAGTTATCCGTTCATGCAGACGTTGGCATTCTTTGCCGACGAAGACAAGCTCGTCAACGAGGTAATCGACGAGATCCGTGACGAATACAACACCGAGCTTGAATATGACGACGGGGAGATTTTGCTCACCGTTGAGAGAAAGAAGGGGTAAGGGGAGATTTTGCTCACCGTTGAGAGAAAGAAGGGGTAATATGTACCGTAACTTAACCAAGATATCAACCGTAGGTATGCCGCGCGAGGTGTGGCTTGAGCATAGACGTAAATCTATAGGCGGCTCTGATGCCGCAAGCATCATCGGGCTTAATCCTTATTGTAGTCCCTATGCAGTATGGGCGGACAAGATGGGTAGAATTCCCCCGAAGGAAGACAACGAGGCAATGCGACTTGGGCGTGATCTTGAGGACTACGTTGCCAAGAGATTCACCGAGAAGACCGGCAAGAAGGTGCGCCGTGAGAACAGCATTATATATAATCCCGACTACCCCTTTGCCCACGCCAACGTAGACAGACTTATCGTGGGTGAGGATGCAGGTCTTGAGTGCAAGACCACATCATCGCTTAATCTCAAGAAGTTCAAGAACGGTGAGTACCCCGAACAGTACTATGTGCAGAGTGTTCACTATATGATGGTCACCGGTGCTAAAAAATGGTACGTGGCGGTGCTTGTCCTCGGTGTTGACTTCTATGTGTTTGAGATCGAGCGCGACGAGGGCGAAATTTTAGCGCTGGCGAGGTCGGAGGCAGACTTTTGGGATTACGTCCATAGAAAGTCCCCTCCGCCCGTAGACGATAAAAAATCTACCTCTGAGGCTATCGTGGCGATGTACCCTGACTCTACCGATGAGGGAAACGTCAGCTTGCTCGCCTATGAGAGCGATCTCAAGCAGTATATGGTACTCGGTCAGCGCATCGCGGAACTCAAGCAGTTACAGGACGGGTACGCAAACAAGGTTAAGTCTTTCCTCGGTGAGACCGCAAGCGGCACGAGCGAGCGTTATAAGGTTTCTTGGAAGACCGCAGAGAGAGCGACCTTCGACCTCAAGAGATTCATTGAGGATCACAAGAGCCTCGATCTTACCGACTATTACAAGAAGACCACATACCGCACATTCAAGGTAACTGAACAATAATAATTTTTTACATAAGGAGATTTAATTATGGCAAACACAATTCAGAACAAGGTAGCAACTACCAACAACGGTGACAAGAAGACGATGCAGACCTACATCAAGGCGATGGAAGGTGAAATCAAAAAGGCTCTGCCTTCCGTGATCACTCCCGAAAGATTCACTCGTATGGTGCTTTCGGCAATCTCGGTCAATCCCAAGCTTGGCTCTTGCACCCCCGGCTCATTCCTCGGAGCAATGATGTCCGCAGCTCAGCTCGGTCTTGAGCCTAACACTCCTCTCGGGCAGGCATATATCCTCCCCTATCAGAACAAGGGTGTCCTTGAGGCACAGTTTCAGCTTGGGTACAAGGGACTTATCGACCTTGCATACAGAAGCGGCGAGGTAGAGGTCATTCAGGCTCATATCGTCTACGAGAACGATGAGTTTGAGTGCAACTACGGTCTTGAGCCCACCCTCAAGCATACTCCTGCCGATAGTGAAAGAGGCGATCCTATCAAGGTATATGCGATGTTCAAGACCAAGAGTGGTGGCTTTGGCTTTGAGGTAATGTCTATGGATGACGTTCGCAGACACGCTGAAAAGTATAGCAAGGCATATAGCTCCTCCTTCTCTCCGTGGAAAACATCTTTTGAGGAAATGGCGAAGAAGACCGTCCTCAAGAGAGTTCTCAAGTATGCTCCTCTCAAGTCCGACTTTATCAGAGCCGTGGTGCAGGACGAGACCATCAAGTCCGAGATATCCGATGATATGTACTCCGTAAATAACGAGATTATGTACGAAGCAGAGTACACCGAGGTCGACACGGAAACAGGAGAAGTGGGTGAGGCGTAAGCCTCACTCGCACGAGAGGGGAGAACGATGACCGTAAATCAATTTGCGGAGCGCATTATTAATTATTACAAAAAGCTCAATGGTAGTGTGCCATCGGGAATGGTGGTCTATTACGTTGAGCAGTTATTGAAGGAGCATAACGATGATACCAAAGGCAACGAAGAGAATTCCAACAGAGTATAAAAATCTGCCGAGTAAGCAGAAAGAAAAGTTAAGGGCTTACTGCGAGGATGTTGCTATGGAGGCGGCAAAGGAACAGCTTTACGAAGATATGAAGCCTGTGCTTGAGTCATATATCAAGATGGTATGCATTGTATTGCACGATGCATTTGGCTTTGGTGAGAAGAGGCTGCGGATGTTTATAGGCAATCACAGGAGGCTCTTCGCCAAGCAGTACAAGCTCGTTGCCAACGGTGAGCAGCTTCCATACCTCAACAAGAGGATGGAGGAGATATTCCACAAGGATGGATTCCCACAGGACTTTCTTGACGATCTTATAGGGAAGGTTGAGGTGGTGGATGTATGAGTAAAAAACCAACACAATGCGATATCATCCTTTGGCACTTGCAGAATATAGGCACTCTCACAAGGGCGCAAGCTATGAGTGAGTACGGCATAGTCGAATTGCCTGCGAGGATCGTGGAGCTTAAAAGGCTCGGACATAACATAACAAGCACGAAGGGTACATCAAAAAACCGCTTCGGAACGGTACATTTTAACATTTACAAATTGGAGGAAACAAACAATGCTTAAAGTCCTCGTAAGGAAATGGGACGAAAACAAGGACAAGCTTAAGCAGGAGCTTTCAACGAGAAGAGGTTTGAACTCTTGCGAGTATAAAGACATAGGCTATCAGGTCAAACATTGGCTTCTCAAGGGTGAGAATATGGGAGTACCGCAGAGAAGACATAGGGTGTTCTTTATTGCCGTGAGGGATGACATTGATTTTGATTTCAATGACCTTGATATGTCCTTCAATTATGAGCCTATCACATATGGCGAAATAAAAGAGGGCGAAGGACATCTTATAGGGCGAGACACTAAATATTACTACTATGCAAGCAAAGCAGAGATAGGCGATAAAAGCCTTGCAGATACAAGAGTGAGGCTCGGAGACAAAGGTAGTGCCTTCCAGACATATTACATTAGGGACAACGAGATAATACCGACGTTAAGAAGCAAGCCAGACTTCATAGATTTGAGCAACATAACCTACATATCTTGGCAAACGATAAGGAATAGCCAAACTTTCCCACAAGACTATGACTTTTCGCCCAACACGGAGGGCAATGTGGGATACATCTGCGGTATGTCCGTCCCTCCCATAATGATAAAGCGTATAGTCACAAGGCTCATAGAGAGTGGGGTGTTTAATTGAAATTTTGGGATACCGGAAGTATTCACGGTGACGAATATTATACCTTGAGAGCAGACGCGGAAATTATAGCAGACAATCTTCTGCCCATACCTCTCAAGGTGTGGTGTCCATTTAATGACACAAATTCAGTTTGGAGAGAGGTGCTTGAAGAGCGTGGATTTGAGGTGGTTACCACAGAGGGCGACTTCTTTGAAACCGATGTACCCGACGGGGTACAAGTGATTATAAGTAATCCGCCGTTCACTCTTAAAAAGGCTATATTGGATCGCATCAAGGCTCTTAATATAAGATTCTGCCTTATATTGCCGTTCCAATGGCTGAACGACGGTGTGCCGATGGAATATGGATACCAACTTATGCTATTTAGGCAGAGGATGTTTTTTAACACTCCTCAAGGAATTAAAAACAAACCAAGAGCGAATTGCTTTGTATTAAGCGACGGACTCTTAAAGCAAAATCTTATTTTAATTGACAAGAGAGGAGTGAAGACTTATCGCTGAACGTAGAATGTTTGCAAAAACAATAGTAACATCAGACGCGTTCCTCGATATGCCCTTGAGTGCGAGGTGCTTATACTTCACTCTCGGTATGTTTGCAGATGATGATGGATTCGTGAATAATCCCAAGAGCATTATGAGGCAGGTCGGTGCTTGTACCGATGACTTAAACCTGCTCTTACTCAAGAGGTTTATCCTCGCGTTTGAGAGTGGTGTTATCGTTATCAAGCACTGGAGGATACATAACTACATTCAAAAAGACCGGTACAAAGAGACGAAATATATTGACGAAAAATCCTCTCTTACCGTTGACGAAAAGGGCGCGTATACAGAATGTATACATAATGTATCCAAATTGGATACGCAGGATAGGATAGGAGAGGATAGGTTAGGTAAGGATAACTCATTCATTCATTCCGCGCGCGAGGAGGATGAGGATTTATCCGATCCCGAACAGCGTAGGAGATACCTCGGCGGCATCGGTAAGCATGTTGTAATGCTCTCCGATGAGCAGATGGAGGATCTCTTGGACAAGCTTTCTTTGGATGAATTCGAAAAGTATGTAGGTATTGTGGCTGACTGTGAGCTTAATGGTAAGGCTTATAAAAATAAAACACATTATAAAGCCATATTGGAGATGGCTTATGAGGACAGAAAGGTTAAGAAATGAGTAAATCAGTTTTAATTAGCATTCAGCCTAAATGGTGCGAGCTTATAGCATCAGGCAAAAAGACGGTTGAGGTGAGAAAGACCAAGCCGAAGATTGAAACCCCTTTTAAGTGCTACATATACGAAACAAAAGGCAAATTAAGATGGCGCAATAAATGTCAAGACACTGATTGCGAAAGACCATATCCTAATTCCGCTTGTTTTGAGGGGCAGGGCAAGGTCATAGGCGAGTTTGTGTGCAATAGAATTGACTACGTTGGTTGGATTTCAACCCCCGCAAAGTTGGATTGGAAAAATCACTATAACAAAGATAGTTGTTTAACAGAGAATCAACTTTATGATTATAGCAACGGTGGTTGTTATTACGAATGGCACATATCCGACCTTGTAATCTATGACACGCCGAGGGCGTTGAGGGGGTTTTACCATTATTGCGGAGATGATCCTAATTGTGACGGGTGCGAGTTGCTTTATTATAGTAACACGGAATGCGGTAAAGAGGAGTTCTGCTGTTCAAATATGTATGGTTGCAAGCCTCTTAAAAGACCGCCACAGAGTTGGTGCTATGTTGAGGAGGTAGAAGATGAGCAGAGAGAAGCAGATTGAGGAGATGGCAAGAACGCTTTGCGGTGCAGACAGAGAATGTCGTGAATGTTATGTCTGTGGTGGAAACTGTGAGTTTTGGATAGAGGCGAGCGTGCTTTACAACGCAGGCTACCGCAAGCAGAGCGAGGGGGAGTGGATATATAATACCGATGATTTTACCCCTCACCACCGATGCTCAATATGCGGGTATAACAAACCTATTGCGGCGGGGGAAGGAATAAACCAAGAGCCGAAGAACTATTGCCCCAACTGCGGAGCGAAGATGAAAGGCGGTGCGGAGAGATGATGGTCGGTTGTTGGTTATACGAGTGCAAATGGAATAATAATGGTTGGTGTCAAAGAGGGAGCATAACCATTGACGAACTCAAAGAGTGCGAAGATTTTGTGGACTATCAGGATTCTTATACTGATTCCTTTTGGAAGGCTTTAATACATGACGGCAAGCCTTATCGAAAACTTGTAGAGAACGGCAAGAAAATCGAATACAACGGCTATGTTTTTTATACCGAGAGTAAGATTACCAATGATGAAAGCTATCGTCTTACCGAGGAGCGCACAGGTTTGGATGTGGGCGAGTTTAGAAAGCTAAAGGAACAAAGACGATGGGAGCTTTTCATTGAAAGGGTTGGAACATTCCCCGATGTAACGACCTATCCCATCAAAGAAAAGAAAGGCGGTGAGTGAGATGCGAGAGATTTTGTTTAGGGGAAAGAGAAAAGACACCGGCGAGTGGGTTGAAGGGCATTTGCACAAAATGGACGGCTATGGTACGGGATATACCGAGTACGGAATACAAGTCCAAGTCATAAGCACGTCAAGACCGTGGAGCGTTCTTGTTCTCCCCGAAACCGTAGGACAGTACACAGGCTTGACCGACAAGAACGGCAAGAAGATTTTTGAGGGGGATATTGTTGCAGGTGCGGTGCATTGGTTGGAAAGGATGAAAAATGGAGTTGTTGCCTTTAGAGATGGCTCCTTTGGTTTAATTTGGTATCGTGGAGAAGTTGAACAATTTAATCCGTTCACAAGTATGTGCAATGTTGAATATGAGGTCATCGGCAACATACACGACAACCCCGAGCTTTTGAAAGGAGTATGATATGGCACGATATATTGATGCGGATGTGTTTGAGCAGAGATTGGAAGATAAGGATATTTTCTTCCCTGCACTATATAAAATCGAATTAAATTCTACACCCACCGCCGATGTTGTACCAAAGAGCGAGGTTGCAAATATGCTCTCCGATCTCAAGAAGGAAATTCACGATAAGGCGGTTTATCCGAATAATAGCGGTGTTGAGCCTTATATCAGCGTCAAGGTGTTTGATGCTGTCCTTCAGGGATACGTCAACAAGTTTGACGATCATCGGAGGTAATATGGGCGCGAGGTTTGTTTACGACGTTTACGATGGCAGGTCGAGCTTGCCGGTTATTATAGGTGGTACCGCGCGGCAGTGCGCTAATATACTTGGTATCACCGAGAATCAGTTCAGGCATTACGTTATTAAATCTAATCACATGAAAAGGTTGGTGGTGAAGAACGTGATCGAGGAGAAATACAACAGATTCGGGACCAGATGCCGCAACGCGAGAATGGCTGCGGGACTTACTCAGGCGCAGGTGGCAAGGGCAGTCGGCATTTCTATCCCGACCTACAAGAAGTACGAGCAGGGTGTGTCCCTGCCCAACGTGGAAACTACTGTGCGCATAGCACAGGTGCTTAAGGTAAGCATTAGATATTTAACCGGAGGTTTTTATGAACAAGAGAAAGAGTAAGAAGCTGACTTTGAATCAGCTTAAGGAACAGAACAAGTACGTACATGCTCGCGCTCGCGCGGCAGAGCATGCAAGAGATCAGGCGGTCAATGCACTCACCGAGGTGATGCTTATGACAGATGCCATTATTTGTTGTGTGGCGGAGATAAACGGCAATGGGGAGTTGTCTATCCCTATGGATAACCTAAGACGCGCGATGAAAGAAAAAAAGGCGGTTGTGGAGATGACTGAGGACACATACACGGTCAAGGCGGTGGATCTATGTACGGATACGGATACGGAAGCGGACGAAGCAAGTACGGAAACGTAAAGACTACTACCTCTGACGGTATCACTCACGATTCGCAGAAAGAGGCTAACCGTTGGTGCGAGCTGAAGCTCCTTGAGAGAGCCGGTAAGATAACCGATCTTAATAGGCAGGTTGAGTTTGAACTGATCCCTGCTCAATATGAGAGTGTGCCGAGGGTGTCAAAGTCCGGTAAGCCGCTTAAGGATAAACAAGTCCTTATTGAAAAGGCAGTAAAGTATATTGCTGACTTTACTTACTATGATGATAAGGGTATACGTATTGTAGAAGATTCTAAGGGTAAAAAAACTAAAGATTATATCATTAAACGTAAACTTATGTTATGGGTTTATGGTATAAGAATTAAAGAAACATAGTATTGTAGTACATATATAATATTACATTTATAAATTAATATGGGGGCAGGATCATTCCTGCTCCTTTTTTTGTTAACTGAAAACATTATATCCTTTTATGTTGTTTGCTTTTTTTAGGGTTTAAGATGATGATGTATAGGTGTCGAAAGGAGGGGACGCTGTGCCGGATTGGAAGAAGATTAGGGCGGAATATATCAACGGGGGAATATCATACGAAGCCCTTGCAAAAAGGCATGGAGTTCCGTATGACACGTTGAAGCGACGTGCGCGAGAGGGTAAGTGGCGCGCGTTAAAGCTTGAAAATGACCAAAAATCTGCCCAAAAGGTGATTGAGAAGCTAAGTGACAAGGAAGCGAGGCAGACGGTATCAATAGATCGTGCGGCTGACAAGCTTATTGAACGCATATTTAAGATGATTGAGGACGAGGAGAATCCACTCACACCTCAATCAATTAAGAGTCTTACGTCGGCTCTTGAAGACCTTAAGAGGACTAAGGGTATTAAATCCAAGAAGGATCAGGAGGAGCAAGATGCTCGTATCGCCAAGCTTCGCAAGGAGGCGGGTATTGGTGACGAGGAGGAGGGCGGCGGCGTTATCGTATTGCCAGATGCGAACGCTCCGCTTGTAGACGAGGAGGACGGTGCCGGTGAGTAACAGCAGGGTGATATGGACTCCCCAGCCGCGACAGCTTGAGCTTATGAAGCGGCAAGAGGATGAAGCGCTTTACGGCGGAGCTGCAGGCGGCGGGAAGAGTGACTGCGCTCTTGCCGAGGCGCTAAGACAGGTCGCTATACCGCATTATAGGGGGCTTATCCTCCGAAAGACCTATCCACAGCTATCCGAGCTTGTAGACAGGTCTTACGAGCTTTACAAGGCGGCTTTCAGAAACGCCTCATATAACGATTCAAAGCACGTGTGGAGCTTCCCGTCGGGCGCAAAGATTTACTTTGGATCGCTTCAGCACGATAAGGACAAGACCAACTATCAGGGTAAGCGTTACGACTTTATTGATTTTGATGAGTTGACACAGTTCACCTTCAGTGAGTATTCGTATCTATTCTCGCGTAACCGACCGAACGGACCGGGAACGAGGTGCTATATGAGGGCGCAAGCGAATCCCGGCGGAATCGGTCACGGTTGGGTGAAGGAGAGGTTTATCACTCCTGCACCGCCGATGACTACGATATGGGAGCGAGTTAAGATACGTTTCCCCGACGGTAGCGAGCAGATACGAAAGAAGTCGCGTATATTCGTTCCGTCTACGGTATTTGACAACAAGATACTGCTTGAGAACGATCCCGATTACCTGACGAGGTTGGCATCAATGCCGGAGAAGGAGAGAAATGCGCTCCTTTACGGAGATTGGAACAGCTTTGCGGGACAGGTATTCACAGAGTGGCTTGACAACCCCGACAATTATCACGATAGATACAATACGCACGTTATACAGCCGTTCATCATACCGAGCGAGTGGCAGGTCTTGTGTGCGATGGACTGGGGCTATACGCGCCCGTTTGCGATAGGGTGGTATGCTTTTGACCGCGAGGGAAGAATGTACCGTATACGCGAATTTTACGGCTGTGACGGCACTCCCAACAACGGTCTGCGCATTGAGCCGAGCGAGGTGGCGAGGAGAATGCGAGAGATTGAGAACAGCGACCCTAACCTCAAGGATCGCCGCATTATTCGTGTGGGCGACCCTGCAATTTGGGGCAAGCAGGGCGGCAAGAGCATCGGTGAGCTATTCGAGGAGGAGCGCATCTACTTTGATAAGGCTAAGCATGACCGCCTCAATGGTAAGATGCAATGCCACAACAGACTTGCCTTTGACGAGGACGGCAAGCCGATGTTCTACTGCTTTAACACCTGCAAGCACTTTATAAGGACTGTGCCATCACTTGTGTACGATGACACGAAGGTTGAGGACGTTGACACCGACGGTGAGGATCACATCTACGATGAGTGGCGATATGCGTGCATGGAGCATCCGATAGCACCGAGAGTTAACAGTAAGACGAGGGTGATGGTTTACGATCCCTTGTCAACGGATGATATTAAATACGACCAATACGCTTGGTTTAGAAACAACTAAGGAGGATAGAGAGATGAATCTCTTTGGATTTAAGAAAAAGGAGCAGCCGATGCCCGAGGGCGTTGAGCAGAACGTTCCCGCGGCGGAGATGGAAGAGGGCACGATGCCGCAGATGCAAATGCCTAAGTACATTACCGAGGAGGAGATAGACAAGGCGACCACCACATTGCGCGAGTATATGAAGGGCAAGGCAAACCTTGACCAGCGCGTGATTGAAGACGAGATGTGGTGGAAGGGTCAGCATTGGAAAGCGATTCGCAAGAAGATGGGCGGCAACACGGTTGAGCCGACGTCAAGGTGGTTATTTAACACTATAACCAACAAGCACGCGGATATGTGCGATAACATACCGCAGGCGGTGGCTTTGCCCCGTGAGATGTCTGACTCGGCATCGGCGCAGACACTTACGAGCGTGCTTCCGGTTGTGCTCTCCTACAACGGCTTTGAGCAGACATATTCGGATAACTGCTGGGAGCTTCTTAAGCATGGCACGGCGGCTTACGGTGTGTTCTGGAATCCCCATAAGGACGTTATAGGCGATATCTCCATTCAGGCGATAGACCTTCTCCGCATATATTGGGAGCCGGGTATTACCGATATACAGCGTTCGCGCAATCTCTTTATTCTTGACCTTGTAGACACCGATCTGCTTGAGGAGAGATACCCCGACCACAAGGGCAAGTTCAACGGCAATGCGGTGACTCCCTTGCATTACGAATACGATGACGACGTTGACGTGAGCAAGAAGACGGTTGTTGTGGACTGGTATTACAAGAAGATGACTCCCGACGGACGAGAGCTATTGCATTTCGTCAAGTTTGCGGGCAAGGCAATATTGTTCTCATCCGAGGATGATCCCAACTATGCGGATAGGGGCTTCTACGACCACGGAAAGTATCCTGTAGTGTTTGACGTGCTTTTCCCCGAAAAGGGCACTCCTGCGGGATTTGGCGAGGTGGCAATCTGCCGTGATCCCCAGCTTTACGTTGACAAGCTGATGGGCAACATCCTTGAAACCTCGATGCTTAACACCAAGCGTCGTTTCTTTGCCAAGAGAACGCTAAATATCAACAAGGATCAGTTGCTTGACAACAACGAGCCCTTGATTGAGGTTGACGGTGATATTGACGACGTTAAGCTGAGGGAGTTCTCAACGAGGGATATCTCGGCTACATATGCGAACATCGTGCAGATGAAGATTGAGGAGCTTAAGGAAACGTCCTCTAACCGTGACGTTAACAGTGGCGGCACGGGCTCGGGCGTAACCGCCGCGAGTGCGATTGCCGCGCTTCAAGAGGCGGGTAACAAGTCCAGCCGTGATATTATAGCATCCTCTTACCGCAAGTTTGAGGAGATGATACACCTTGTTATTGAGCTTATGCGACAGTTCTACGATGAAACGAGGACATTCCGCATAACCAATCAGGCAAAGCAGGGTGTGTATGAGTTTATACAGTTCAACAACGGCGGCATCAAGGATCAGCAGGTCGGTATGACACAGGAGGGCGAGCCTCTCTTCCGCAAGCCGATTTTTGACCTTGAGATAAAGGTGCAGAAGAAGAACCCCTTTTCTATTCTCTCGCAGAACGAGCTTGCAAAGGAACTTCTCTCGATGGGCGCGTTCAACCCCGAGCGTGCGCAGGAGATGCTTGGTGCAATGATGCTAATGGAGTTTGAGGGCAAGGAGGAGGTAGTTGAGTTCGTCAAGAACGGACAGACACTCTTTAATATGCTTCAGCAGGCGCAGATGCAGATTGCGCAGTACGAGCAGATTCTTATGATGGCGGGACTTATCCCCGGTATGCCGCAGGGACAGGGCGGAGGCGCACCTGCACCGAGTGGCGCAGGCGGAGGCGCACCTGCTCCCAAGGCGCCTGTAAATGACAGCATTATGGCGGCACAAGGACCGCGCACACCTTATATGGATGCGCTTGCAAAGAGGAGCAGACCTGAGGTATGACGAGGATAAGACTTGAAAAGAGAGGCAGCGCATACCGTGTGAAGCTTGACGGTCACGCTACGGGCTCGGAGATAGTTTGTGCGGGGATATCTGCGATAGCAAGTACTTTGATTGGCTATCTTGACCACATCAACGCGAAGATTATCAAGTTTGACGAGTGGGACGGATACCTTGACGTTACCTTTAAGGGCAGACGTGCGAGGGTGATATTTGACATTATATCCTGCGGATTATATCTTATGGCGCGAGATTATCCCGAATATTGCTGTATTGAATAGAAATTTCATATCCTTTTATGCGATTTTGCATTTTTAGGTATGATAATAAAATTGTCCCCATCCCCAACAGAGCCCTCGGCACATATGCAAGTGTCGGGGGCGGGGGGACACCAAAAAGGAGAAACATATGAAAATGTTTAAAAAATTCCGCCTTGCGTGGTTTGGAGAAGGCGGAGGATCGGGCGCAGCAGGTGGAACTGCCGCCGCATCGTCGCCGGGTGCGGATGCCACCAACACGGGCGTAGAGGGCTCTGCCGCCGAGAGCAATGCTAACAAGGTTACCGATGATGCAAGCAAGGCACAGGTAGCACCAAAAAGTCGCGCAGAACGCCGCCGCGCCTATGATGAGTTTATCAAGGGTGAGGGCAAGGAATTCTACGCGGAGGACACGCAGAAAATCGTAAGCAGACGAGTCAAGGACGAGAAGGCACTTCGTGACGAGCTTGGCAAGAAAAACCCATTTATCGAGGCACTTGCAGACAAGTATTCTCACGATCCAAACGACCTTGATGGGCTTATGGCAAAGATATCTAATGACCGTGATTTTTACGCGGAGGCGGCGGCTGAGGCCGGTATGGATTCCCCTGAAACCTATCGCAAATTCCGCGAGAGCGAGCGCAAAGCTAAAGCCTATGAAGCCGAGCAGAAGCGCATTAAGGACGCGCAGGAGGCACAGAAACGCAACACCTTTGTCAACGACAGGGTGCGTGCGTGGCAGAACGAGGCGGAAGCCCTAAAGGGAAAGTATTCGGATATGTCACTTTCAAAAGAAATGGCTAATCCGCAGTTTGCGGCGATGCTTCGCTCCGGTGTGTCGGTGGAGGCGGCTTATGAGGCTATGCACCACCGTGATATTGTTGCCAAGGCTACGGCAGATGCAAAGGCAGAAGCCGAGAAAGCTGTTATTGATAATTTGCGTGCCAAAGGTCAGCGCCCCGCAGAGGGAGGAGCAAATCCTACGAGCGCACCTTTGACGGGATTCGACGTTAAGTCACTGACTAAAGCACAGAGAGCCGAATTTGCAAGGCAGGCGGCTCTTGGAAAGCGCATCGAATTCAAATAACAGAAAGGTAAATTATCATGTTTAACACTAACATTAAAATGAGACTCCGTCTTTTTGACGGAAATACTAACCTCACCACAAGCCCCGGTCTTACCGAGGAAATGAAAACCTATTACTCTGACTATCTTATTGATATGGCAGAGCCTGAGCTTGTACACGACCAGTTCGGTCAGAAGCAGCCTATTCCCGCAAACGGCGGTAAGAACATCGAATTCAGAAAGTATTCCCCCCTTCCCAAGCTCACCGTAGCTCTTGAGGAGGGTAAAACTCCTAACGGTCAGTCCCTCACCATGAGCATTGTGACCGCAACCGTTGCACAGTACGGCGGTTATATTGAGCTTTCCGACATGCTTCTTCTCTCCGCTATTGACAACAACCTCGTTCAGGCAACCAAGCTTCTTGGCGGTCAGGCAGGTAGAACTCTTGACACCATTACAAGAGAGGTTATCTGTGCAGGTACTAACGTACAGTACGCAGAGGGTCAGGTTAACGCGAGAGCTTCGCTTAAGGGCGGTGCTGAGAGTGGCAACCACTACCTCACCGTTAACGCGGTAAGAATGGCTGTTCGTACTCTTAAGAGAATGAATGCTCCCAAGATCAACGGCGACTACGTGGCTATCATTCACCCCGACTGCACCTTTGACCTTATGAGCGACCCCAACTGGAAGTATCCTCATCAGTACGTTGACACCAAGGAGATCTACAACGGCGAGATCGGTAAGATCGAGGGCGTAAGATTTGTTGAAACAAGCGAGGCAAAGATCTTTGAGGGAGCTGGCGCATCGAGCAGAGACGTTTATGCAACGCTTGTTATCGGTGACAACGCATACGGTACTACCGACATTTCCGGCGGCGGTCTTGAGCATATCGTCAAGCAGCTTGGCTCTGCCGGCACTGCTGACCCTCTTAACCAGAGAGCAACTGCGGGCTGGAAGGCAACTAAAACGGCTGTAAGACTTGTTGAGGAGTACATGGTAAGAATTGAGACCACCTCTTCTTACAACTAATTTAGGGCGATTTTCGCCTAACTAATGGAGGACAATATGGCAGAAACCAAGAAGATTGAAACTGTTCGTTACAAAGCCTTTAAGGACAACGACAAGTACAAGGATGATATCACCGTTATCGTAAACGGCAAGATATGGCGTATCAAGCGCGGTGAGTGGGTAGACCTCCCCCAGTACGTTATTGACGTTCTTGAGCAGAGCAACGATCAGAGCGAGGCGGCTTCAAAATTCTCTGAGGCAAAAGAGAACGAGTACAAGCGGTCTTCAAAAGTATTTGAATAAAAAGTGCGGCAACCGCGCCTCGTAATCGGGGAGCGGTTGCCGCTACTTTTAGAAAGGGTAGAAAATGGCAAAAAGAATTATAGAATGTCAGGTCAGCGACGAGTACGTGCTTGGCTCCGGTGTTGTGGTCGGTGCGGCCGGCTCGCACAATGACGTTGTCTTGAGGCTTGCCTTTGGCGATATGTGGGTCGGACTGAACATCTACGCGACGTTTCGCGATTCTAAGGGTGAGAGTCCTACGCTTGTAGAGCTTTTGCCGTCGACGCTTGTTGACGGGGAAACAATGATCTATGATGTTCCTATCCCTGCGGCAGCAAAGAAGTACGAGGGAAAGATGATGCTTACCTTGTCCGGATACAGCATTTTGGACGGCACGCAGGAGGACACGGCGACAAACACCGCAACGGCATACTTTCGTGTAATGCCAAGCGATTTTGCACTTCTTGACGACGGCAGTATTGACGCGACGTTGGCGCAGCAGATGCAGAGCGAGATAAACGAGTTTGGTAGCATTATAGCGGGGTTTGGTGACAGACTTGATGAGCAGGATCAGGTCATTGGAGACGTGGCGAGTGCACTTGACGAGCTTCACGCCTATGCGGTGGCACTTGCGGGAGGTAGCGTATGACGATTTCGGAAAAGCTTATAAGAGCAAAGGCTGACCTTGACTCTGTGTACAATGCGGGAGTCGAGAAGGGCAAGAGCGAAGCTACTGAAGGGGTTACTGTTGAGCCTCTTGAGGTTGCCGCCAACGGAACGTACACGGCTCCAAACGGCGTAGCTTACTCGCCCGTCAAGGTCAACGTGCCCGATGCTAACGGCTCTTACAACGAGGGCTATACCGAGGGCAAAGCCGACGGATACGAAGAAGGCTTTGAAGCAGGTAAGGCAGAGTGTGAAAATGGCGGCGCGCCTGAAGACTTGAACGACGTGCTTACGGCGCAAGAGGAGAAGCTTGCCGAGTTGTCTGCGATACTTGATACCAAAGCAGATGGGTACGACAACGGATTTGAGGACGGTAAGAAAGCGGAGTATGATGCGTTTTGGGATGCTATACAAGAGAATGGCACGAGAACAGATTACTTTTTTGGATTTGCAGGCAGAATTTGGCAGAAAGATTTTAGACCTAAATATTCTATACGCCCAATAAATGCTAGTTATGCTTTCGGATACTGGGAATCCTCGAGCAATTTTTTCATTGATTTGGTTGATTTGTGCAAAAAGCTGAACATCGAGGTAGACTTTTCACAAGCAACAAGTGTGGGGAGTGCTTTTGCGTCTAATACAGTATTTACACACATAGGTGTTGTTGATGTGAGAAAAGCACCGAATATCAATGGATTATTTGGATACAGCTATTATCTACACACGATTGATAAATTAATTCTTAAACCTGATGGGAGTACAGCCTTCAATGGCTCGACATTTCTCTCTTGCACGCGACTTGAAAACATTATTGTTGAGGGTGTGATTGGTAAATCGGGATTTGAGATGCAATGGTCTACCTTGCTGTCAAAAACAAGTATAACGAGCATTATAAACGCTTTGTCCACTACCACAAGCGGTTTGTCTATTACTCTTTCAAAGACAGCGGTTGATAGTGCCTTTGCAACGACAATGGGTGGCACGGACGGTAGCACATCGGCAGAGTGGACGGCTCTTATTGCCACTCGTTCAAATTGGACTATATCACTTGTATAAGGAGGATATATGAAAGTAGAAACCAAAATAATTAACGGAGTTTCTCAAACATTTTTGTTTGCTGACGGAGGTATGATAGTCACAAACGGAAAAGATGTTTTCGGAAGAGATATTCGACTTGCGGACGGTGTGAGTGAGGATAGCTTTTACGAAATAAGTGAGGCAGAATACAATGCCTTGATGGAGGTGGAGTATGAGCAACCGTGAACGAATCAGCGCGAACAATGCAACCATTCAGGCGTGCATCGACAAGGCTAACGCGCTTCCGAATGCTTCAGGCGGCGGTGGGCTTACACCGAGCGAGGGGCTTACATTTGCGGAAAGTTATCACAATGCAACTTTTGCAAACAATTACGGTTGGACAGGATTTGGTACTTGCACCGACACGGAAATAGTCGTACCGAGTCTAACACCCGAGGGATACCCTGTTATTTCAGTAGGTAGTTGGAATGACGATCCGGATAATAGTTTTTCAGGAGTATGGGTGCAGGGCGTTTCAAAAATATACTTGCCCGATACTGTACGAGAAGTCGTACCAATGGGATTTATGTGCGGTGATATATTAAAGTACATCAAATTTGGAAAATATCTACGCGATGTCGATAGTATGCAATATGCGGATGGAACAAATCCACCTACCGATGTTGTACTTGACCTTTCGGATTTTGCATTAAGTACACCTCCAGTGCTTGAAGATACCTCACTATTCACAGGAGTTATTGAGGTTAGAGTGCCATCGGCTATGGTTGATAAGTTTAAGACTGCGACAAACTGGTCTGTGGCGGCTGATAAGATCGTTGGAGTTTAAGGAGGGTAGCTTAAAATTATGGTAGTTGCTGAACAGCTTAATGAAAGACTTATTCGTCACAAGAGTGACAACAACAAGGTTATTTTGCAGGTTGAGACCGGACTTGAGTACATTGAGGCGGTCGACGTGATACCTTGCAAATTTACGTATGAGGAAACCGATAAGGAGATACCGAAGAGGGAGGTATATAAACGATGAAAAAGTATATAGCTATTATTTTTGCCGTTGTTATGGCGGCGATTATGGTGTTGCCTTGCGCGGCAACCGAAACGGTAACGGAAATGCCCACGGAGGCTATTACCGAGGCTGTGAGCGAATCTGTGGCGGTCACAGAGGCTACTGCAGAGGAGGTCACTACCGTTGTAACGGAGAGTGAGATTATAACAGATGCTATAGCGGACGTTGTGACAGAGTCTGTTGAAACCGACGTTGTTACAGAGATCGAGATAAGCATTGACATTGGCGAGGTACACGATATTATTGAGAACTCCTCCTCGTTTGCTGAGGCGGTCATTGCGATTGCGGACAGATTTGGTATAAGCATTGAGGATGCCGAAAAGCTTGTGGGTGACATGAAGGCTCTCGGCGACAAGTACCTTGGCGAGAGCGAGGTGTGGGAGATTGTTAAGCACGATATGGAGAATAATCCCGGCAAGTACGTTGTTGTGGCGTTGATCGTGCTTGTGCTTGTGGCGATAATCGGACTTATGCTTAAGTGGATCGTGTCAAACATCGGGCAGATCCGTGCACTTAAGATAGATCTGAGAAGCCTTAAGAAGAGCGTTGACGGCGACGATAGCGACGAGGGCAAGGCGAATTCATTGCGATATCTGATCTCTGCGAAAAACGGCAGGATCGAGGCGCTTGAGAGGGAAAATGCCGAAATAAAGTCCGAGCTTGTTCTGCTCTGCGAGCGGGACGAGGAGCTTACGCTTATGGCAAGTGAGGTCAAGAAGAACACCGAGTCCGCGCTTAATATAACTCAGGAGACCGCGCTTCAGATCGCTCAACTGCTCTGCATTGCCATGGACAACGGCAAGCTGCCTTTGATGTCGAAGGAGGCAAAGCAGATCTGGCTTGCCAATACGCAGGCGAGGATCAAGGCTGCGGGCGCTGTAAAGGACGCGGAAGGCGGTGAGGCTGATGCTGAAGCTTCTAAGGAAGTACAGAACGTTTAAGCTTCTCCGTTGGGGTTGCTTTATATTGTCTATTATAAGCGCGACTGTGCCGCCTTTTGCGGCGGCACTTAAGGTCGCAAAGATTATCCCCGACAAGGCGGGAAAGTGGGGGCTTGCAGGCTATGCGGTGTTTATCCTCGTTATCGCGGGGCTCATCGTATGGCGAGGGCTTTCCAAAAAGTATGCGCACAAGCTCCCGTGGGCGTTGGGCGTATGTATACTCGCGTGGGGGCTTGCGGCGTTCCTCTTTACGCTTCGCAACATCATTGACGAGTCGGTTTACATTACCTTTGTGTTTGCTTTGGGCGCGTCGGGCGCGTTTGTGCTCTCCTGCCTCACCGACCTCTTTGAGACGCTTGCAAATCAGGTGCGCGAGGAATGGAAGATGCAGAAACATAAGGAGTAAGGTAATATGGGTTGGAATTTAGATGACGACAGACCGTCTCGCAAGGTGATATCCAACGATAGAAAAAAAGAGTTTAACATCACGCAACGTGCCGTTGTGAAGGTTGTCGGTGAGAATATGGCATCTCTTGGTTGTATTCTCATTGCGGTGCTCTTTGTTGGATACATTTGGACGGATATGAGGGTGCAGCTATTCACGGAGAGGATGATCTGCGACGTGATTATATCGGCAATGTTCTTTATCGCCGCCGAGTCGCTTATGCGACAGAACGGTGTTGAATGCGGTAAGATATATGACGATTACATTGTTGCGCGCCGTGAATACTATGCCCTGCGTGACAAGGTGCTTGAGATTGGCACAAGCCTTATGGGTGCATTCTGCGAGGAGCAGATAGAGACCGAGTATAAGGCGTATATGAAAAAGAAATGCCGTGATATCGGTATTGACTATGACAAGTATATAGAGAAATATTCCAAAATGCCGTCGTATGAGCTTAGGTATCACGTTCGCAATCCCTTGAAGAGAGGGGATATAAAGGCTCTTAGCAAGATAAAGCATATTGAGCTGACCCCCGATATGCTCTTGAAGCTTGACGAGGGTGATCGTGACAGACGAGGCGGTGTTGGCGTGTCGGGACGAATGTATATGCACAACAAGAAAAAGGGTGCGGCTAACGTAGTGGTTACGCTTATTACCTGTGCGATATCGGCATCCTTTGCATTCGTGGCAAACGACGGCGCGTCTTGGGGGCTTGTTATGTTTACCCTTATGAAGCTTGCGCTCTTGTGCTGGCGAATGTTCAAGGGATACACCGAAGGCTCTAAGGCTTACAACACGGTTGAGGTTTCCCACATTGGCGACAAGTCGCTCTATCTTGAGATGTACCTTGAATATGCCAAAAACATCAAGGAGCTGCCTTGCGAGGCAGAAGAAAACAAGCCCGCTTGATGCGGGCTTTACTTAAAGAAAGGACGGAGAAACATGAATATAAACGACGCTATTGTCAAGGCTGACGAGCTGCGTATGAATTCGCTTGAGGACGAGCAGAAGGCAAGATGGATATACGAGCTTGATTGCGAGATGGCGGAGATGATGGGCGTAGATATGCCCAAGTGGAAGTTCCCTGACGAGCGTGAGCTTTTGATGGGTGCGCCGCACGAGGACGTATACGTCAAATATCTCGTTGCTATGATAGATTACTACAACGGCGAGGGCGAGCTTTATGCCAACGACATCACGATATACAACTCGGCTTTGAAGAACGCGAGGTCGTGGTGGATACGCAACAACCGCCCTAAATCGTCGGGAAATTGGAGGGTATAATATGATCCTTCCTCAAATTCCCTATAAAATGGCGAAAAATAAGAGTCAGATGATAGCCATGCGGAGCATTAACTATACCGATATGCTTCAGGACGGCGACATTGTTGACTCTAAAAATATATCGGCAAGGGCGTACCCTTATATCACTACGCGCAAGGCTCGCGAGCGTGGCGATGACTACAAGAACGTTGAGGCTATTACCGTATTCAACGGCAAAATCGCGCATATCGCGGGCGGAAAATTCTACTACGACGGCAAGGAAATAGGCGCGATAAGCAACGGAACAAAGCGAATGGAGAAGATAAACACGAAGTTGGTTATCTTTCCCGACAAGGTCTACTTTGACGCGCAGGACGGAAAGCTTCACGACCTCGGCGCGAGCGTGTCGAGTGACAGCGTGGGGTTTGGGAAGGATTCTATAACTGTCAAAAACAAGGCTTTCCTTGCGGCGCAGGGGTATGGGTGGAGTATAAGTGGAAACGTTCTGACTACTCCCGAAGACTCAAAGGTATGGGGCGGTCGGGTACAAGAATTATACTCCACTTATGCTGTCCAGCGTGGCATCAAGCTCACTAATAGCAGCAAGGGTGCGCGTTTGGAATTTATCTACTGTATGGATTTGCTTGCGGGAGATAGTCCGAACAAAGCTATTACAATAGGTACAAACCACTTGTCCGATTTCCGACTGTCCGATATAGATGACCAGATCCTTTACGCGAGGAACGGCTCAAAGCAATACAAGGTAACGGCAATCAGGAAAATCTCGTATACCGACATCTCCGGCCACCCGATGAATAAATTTGAGTTTACATTCGATCAAAATATAGATTTTACTAGCTCGAGAGAGGTATGGTATACAAAAAGAGAACTAGATCCCGTTCTTGCGATAGGTCGAACGGTTACTATCACCAATGTGAAAACAAACGGAATGATCGTTGATAGGGCTACCGTGGTCAGCAGAGACGATGACGGATACTATTACCTTAATAGCGACGTAACCGCGCAATCAACTGCGCAGACCCAGATCTCTGTTGTACTTCACGGTTGGGGAATTGATTTTTCGGGAATCCTGGGTGCAGGACAAAACATTGTGTTGCATATAGGCATGACGATAAATCTTACTGTTAAGTCGTTGACAGAAAAAACCATAACGTTTGAACAGTCACTTCCCGGCGGCACCGGCAATTCATTGGCGAAAATATATACGCTTGAGAACAATGGTGAGATTTATGACTTCGGAGCGAATTTTAAAGTCGGTGACGTAGTATTTGTATCGGGATCGTCGTCGGCGGAGAATAACACGAGCTTTATTATCTCGCAGATCGAGCAGAACACAATCTTTGCCGAGGCCGAGATATTTACTGAGATAAGCGACTCCTCATTTATAACGATTGAGCGACGTATTCCCAACTTCGATTTCGTTTGCGAAAGCAACAACAGGCTTTGGGGTTGCTCAAACAGCGACAACACAATATATGCATCGGCTCTCGGTGATCCGACCAACTTTTTCGATTATTCGGGAGAATCTACAGACTCATACGCGGTGGCGGTTGGTAGTGAGGGCGAATTCACGGCTTGTTGCAGACACGGCGACAGCGTGCTCTTCTGGAAGGAGACCAAGCTTCATAAGATGATCGGCTCCTATCCTGCCGAGTACACACTGTATTCTTACGACATTGAAGGCGTTGAGGCAGGCTCCGACAGGTCGCTTGTCGTTATGAACGAGGTGCTTTACTTCAAGGGCGTTGATGGTGTTTATGCCTTTAGCGGCGGCACTCCTCAGCTTATATCCGCGAATTTTGGCGACAAGAGATTTAATCAGGCTCGCGCCGGTGTTGACGGCAACTCCTACTACATATCGATGAGGGGCGAGGACGGAAAGGATTATCTCTTCGTTTACGAAACTTTGACGGGAATATGGGTGCTTGAGGACAACGTAAGCGTGCGCTGCTTCTTGCGCAAGACGGGTGACGGGCTTTATATGCTCACTTGGAACGGCGAGGTTTATCACTGTGACGCGGGAGAGACCGAGAAGGATATGGAGTGGCATTTGCAGTTTGCGCCTCTCTACGAGACTATTGAGGGGCACAAGAGCTATTCAAGGCTTGTATTCCGTCTTGAGCTTGCGCAAGAGGGCTACGTTATAGTCGAGGTCAAGACTGACGGCGGTGTTTGGCGCGAGGCTGGCAAGGTGGTTGGCAGACGTGAGGGGCTGTTCCCGATCTCGTTGCCGATAAACCGTTGCGACAAGTTTGAGATAAGGCTTCGCGGCAAGGGTAAGTGTAAGATCCACTCGATCAAGAGGGAATTCTACGTTGGAGGCGACAAGTAATGGCTGTATTACCAAAAAAATTTGAAGCGGGCAGGGGCGGCGATCGTGAGAGGATCGCCGCACTCGAGGGGTATATCAAATACCTTGAGGAAAGAATAGAGATATTTGCTACATCTACAAATAAAAAGATCGAGGAGGTAAAGAAAAATGGCAACAACTAAGAAACCTAACGAAGAAGAGGTTGTGCTTGAAGAGCCGGTGGCGAATCCGTCACTCAAGATAAATCCTACGGAAAATTATGACAAGGCTACGGCAACACCGTACCAAGCTCCCACTTGGAACGGCGGCACGGGTGTTGCGGGGCAGACCGAAAAGCTTGCGCAGAACGTAATCAATATGAATTACACCGACTGGACCAAGGGCACCGACTATGCGTCTCTTACCAAGAGATACAGCCAGCAGGGGCAGAAGGCTATGGACAACACGCTCGGTATGGTTGCCGCGAGAACGGGAGGCTTGGCTTCCTCCTACGCGACTGCGGCGGGCAATCAGGCGTACAACGATTATATGACCAAGCTGGAGGATGCCGCGCGTGCGCTGTATGACTCGCAGAGGGCAGAGGCAAAGGATAACTACGGCATTGCTCAGGGTATGTACGACCGTCAGTACGGCGAATACGTTGAAGACAAGAACTTTGGTTATCAGCAGTACCGTGACAATGTGGGTGACGCGCAGTGGGCGGATACGCAGTATGTGAATCAGTATAATACCGAGTGGAATCAGGACTTCCAAGAGGGACAGTATGCCGACTCACAGACCAAGGATGAAGCGGATAATCTTGAGGAAACGCTTTATTATGCGCCGGATACATATCCCGACTATGCATCGTATAAGGCGGCTAATCCTAATACGCAGATTACCGAGGCGCAGTTTAATCAGATCAAGGCGAAGGCGGCGGGAATGTATGCGGAAAATAATAAGGAATGGAATTATAAGACTGCAACTGACGAGGAGCAGAAGCTTCACGACGCTATCTATGCAAACTCTGCATTGTATCCGACTTACGCTGATTACAAGGCGGCGTTCCCCGACTCCACAATGACAGAGTCAACGTTTAACCTAATCAAGTCTACTGCCGAGGGTCAGTATGCGATTGACCAGCAGGGAAGAACTGACACCCAAGAGGCTACTTCGAGAGATGATGCACGTGAGCAGATACGCACACAGATTCAGGCGAATCCTGATGCAGAAATCAGCGAGGAATTGCTTGCGGCGGCTGGTTGGGACGCGAATACTATTGACTCTTACCGCACTATTTCCCGTGAGATTAAGGAAGAAACGGAAAGCGCGAATTTGACCGACGAGCAGAACAAGGCAAACAGCACTCTCGCTGCGTTGATTGCTGAGGGTATGACGTGGGATGAGATCGAGGCGGGATACAGTGACGTTCTTGAAGCCTCCAACTTTGGTGCTGACTATTGGCAAAAGAAGGTCGATAACGTGGCTGAAGCCAACAGGGTTGCCAAGCAGGAGGATGCGCAAGATGAGATATACGTTCAGATTCAGGCCAATCCCGACGCGGAGCTTGACCCCGAGCTTGTTGCGGCTTCGGGTTGGTCGGAGGCTACGATTAATTCTTATAGAAGTCTGCAGAGAGAGGTTAAGGCCGCTCAAACAAATCAAAACGCCGATGAGGCTACACAAAAAGCGGATGACCAGCTTATGAAGCTTGTTTCCTCCGGTATGGAGTGGAGCGAAATCTCCGCAAACTACGGGGATTTGATAAGTCAGTCCTCGCTTGGTGCAGATTATTGGGAACAGCAGGCTACTAATATGACGCAGGCACATTGGAATGATGAGCGAGATCAGGCGGAGGTGCGCTTTAGTCAAGGAACTTTCCCGACAACCGCAGAGGAAAAAGCAGACCTTGCGGCGAAAACAGGATGGAGCATTGACACAATCGATTCCTATATTCAATATTACACAGACCTTCAAACAAGTGCTGATGCCGCAGAATTGACTCAAACACAGACGGATGCAAACAATGCGTTGCTTGACCTTGTCGGCTCCGGTCTTAGCTGGGAGACCATAAAGAATAATCCCGATTATGCACAGTATATTTCCGATTCGTCCTACGGAGAAGATTATTGGAGCAAAATGGCGGACAACGTTGCCACGACATCGGCAGAGAGATCTGATGCGAGAACGCGCGTTGCTAACTGGATTGCCTCCGGCGGCGATATTTCCGATGAAGATATACAGGACCTGATTGCCAAATCGGGATACAGCACGGCGGAGCTTGAGCAGCTTGCGGACAATCGCGGATATACCACAAAGCAGACACAGAAGCAGGAGCAGTACTTGACACAGTTTGCTGCAGGAAAATTCCCTGCGAGTGAGGCAGATATTGCCAAAATTGTAAACGAAACGGGATGGGACGCGGCAACTGTTGTGGCATATCAGGACTATTATGAGAACATTGCCAACGCAAACGCTACCGAGCAGAGCATCGCGGCGGATACACAGCTTATGGCGCTTATCGGTGCTGACTTGACTTGGGACCAGATCACCGCGAATTATGGCGACTTGGTTGAAAGCTCCTCGTTTGGCGAGGACTATTGGCAGAATAAGATACGCCAGATAGATCAGAATAAGGGCTTTACCAATGCACAGCTTATTGCGCAGGATAATCTTGAAATGCGTTTGCAGTCCGGGGAAAAAATGTCACGTGATGAAATTAACCGTCTTGCAGAAAAGACAGGGCGCTCTCCTCAATATTGGTATGCATATCAGAAGGTTGTTCAGGGTGGAGAGCTTACTGATGAAGAAGTGGCGGTTATTGATAATCCCGCAGAAATTTCAAGTTGGCTGGAAAACATTCTCAACGATAGCACTGGCACTGAAACGGCTGATGAGTGGTTTATGTATTACACAAATTTGGAAAAGATTGACCCTGATTTGGCTTATAACGCGCTTTATGAAAAGGTACAAAGAGGCGAAGTAACGAGAGACGAGGTGAAGTCTTTGATGCCCTACCTAACGGAAGAAGATTTAGACGCTTTGTTTAACAAGTAAAAGAAGTAAGGAGAGTTTATGGCAACATCTGGACTTTCAAAATGGTTGCGTGAAAGAGAGCAACGTAACAAGGAAATGGGGGCGCGATATCTTCGCGCCACCGCCTCCCGCGCGGCGTATGATCTTATAAATCGCACAAACAAGTGGGAAACTGATATTGATTCGGTCTTGAAAGCCAACAATGACCGTTATGCTAACGGCAACGATACTTGGCGTAGTGATGCGAATGATTACTTTACCAAAACATCAGAGAGGGTAAAGGCACTTGATACCGAGATGGACAGCATCAATTCCATGCTAAAAATGTACGGAGATTATTGGAATGATGATTTTAAAAAATCAATATATAGCTCTTTGAGTCAGAATCCCGAGAGGTATCACTCGGCACTTAATAACGCGGCACAGGATAGGGACTATTGGGGACAGTGGAAGAGCGAGGATGAATATAATCAGGCGTTAGAGGCTCTCAAGATAGGCGAGAGCTATGCGGCGTATGACAGCGCGGCGGGCGCGAAGAAGATTGCGACTCTTCGGGACTATGCTGAACGCTCCAAGGCTATTGATCAGGCTATTTACGAGTTGCAAAAGCAGCTTGCCAATCCTCTTACCGCAAAGCGACGCGAGAGCATTAATAACGAGATCAGCGGCTTGAAAAAGCAAAAGCTGACGCTCAGCAACGAGTATAATGAGATATACGGCAACGGCAGCAGTAATGCAGATCATTCGCTTCCCGGTGCGGGAAACAAGAGCGAACAGAATGACTATCTCGACAGGGTAGGCTCAATGTTTGATCGCGTCCAAAATCCTGTGGTTACGAATATTGTCGATTTCGATAAGCTATTGACAGAGGCGGAACAGTTTGACACGTTGGCAAAGCGATATCAAAACGCACAAAAGCTTTCGGGGGTGGGAAATGAACGATCGGAATACTATGATCCGAATTTCTCAACACTTTCGCAATACATACCGCAGGACGTAAACGATACCAAGAGTGCACGGCATTTATTCATTAATGACAGCGCGGGATATAACGATCTCATCTCTCGACTCAACAAAAAGATCGAGAATGGAACGGCGTCCCCTGAAGATATTGACATTGCACAGAATATTTATGTTGACAATGAGATCCTGAAGCATCTGTCTCAAAACGAGAGAGCGTTGTATAACTATTATTACAATACCGGCGGAGTTGATGCCGCCGATAGCTACCTTGAGGCTATTGCAGAATCACTTAATTATGAGCGAGGAAAGGAAATTTACTCCCAAATAGGTGATCGTCCTATATTGCAGAGGCTTTACGGCTTTGCATCGGGACTTGATAATTTTGCGTCAGGTATGCAAAGCTTAGTGTCTGATGAGTATATTCCGCCTTCCGCCACCCAATATGCAGGTCAGATGATCAGCGAGGATCTTGGCGATAATGGCTTGAAGTGGTATAATGCTAAAGATAAGCAGTGGGAACCGATTAAGATAATGGATAAAACCACTGCACAGTTGGCATACGACCTCAACAACACCATGGGCAATATGCTTCCGTCTATTCTTACCGGTGTGCTTGTTGAATTGGCACTCCCGTCTGTGGGCGAGGGTGCTCTTGTTACCGCGGCAACGGCATCTAAAATAGGAAGCGCGGCGGGTGCTTCGTTGATGGGCTTAAGTGCAGGGGGAAATGCCAAGAACGAGATGCTTGAGCTTGGATACAGCAAAAAAGCGGCTAATAACTACGCCGTGCTTGTAGGCGCGTCTGAAGCAGGTTTGAGCTATTTAATCGGTAGCATTCCCGGCGTTTCAGCGGGCGGTATATTCAGCACAATTGCTGAAAAGGCTTTTAAAGGCATTGACAATGCTTTTTCCAAGGTTGCAATATTGTTAGCGGATGGAGCTGATGAAGCTTTAGAAGAGGGAATTCAAACCGGCTTGGAGTCTTGGTTTAAGGAGATTGCTACGGGTGTTGATTTTGAAGACCCAAATCTTGATGAGGTGCTTTATTCTTCGCTTCTTGGTTTCTTGTCAAGCGCGGGCATGGGCGGCGGTAAAATTGTTGTGGATAGCGCAATTAAGACCGCAAACACTATAAATACCGGTAAAACGCTCAAGCAGGAATACGGTGCAGAGGGCATTGATTCGCTTGTAAACAAGGGGCTTGAGTACAACGGAACGGCGGCATACAAAACGGCAGAAAAGATGGCGGGCAAGCTTGGCAAGGAGAAAAAAGTAAGCAACTACTCTGTAGGTAAGCTTGCAATGAATCTTGGCGAGTCTGCTATTCAGTCTTCCTTTACCAAGGCTGTGGAAAGTCGTGACTCCGGTGTTGCTTTGACCAAGCTTGTTATGGGCAAGGAAATGAGCAAGTCGGACGTGATCAAGATTCTCGGCAACGAGAAGGCTCTTACTGCTCTTAACGAGATGCTTGGCACGAACATTACCAAGGACGCTGACGTTAAGGCGGTGCGCGAAGAGGTAAAGCGTTCTGTAGAACGACAGACCGATACCGTTATTGAGTCGCTTGGAGAGAGCCTGAGAGAGCCTGTAAAGGCACTTGTAAAGGGCGAGATCGTGAGCGACAAGAAGATTGCCGAGGTTATTGCTGACGAAAAGGCAAGGGCTGTGCTCTCCTTGAGAACTGGCGTGGATATTACCGATAAAAGTACAGCGCGTGAGGTCAAGGAGGCGGTCACCGAGGCGGCAAACGACCACACGAGAGGCAAGACTGCACTTGTTTATGCGGCGGCTCTTAATATAGGTGAGAACGGCGCGAAAGGCGTTGTCAACATCATTGATAATGGTAGCGGCGACGTTGCTACTACGGTGCAGGCGTTCAATGCGGTATATCAAGCAGGTAAGCAGGGTAAGGCTATTACCGAGGCGAAGAATCCCCACCTCAACGAGCTGACGTTTGCAGAGAAGAAGCTGGCATATGAGTACGGAGTTATGGATGCGCTTCTCGACAAGGAGCAGACGGCAGAGGTCGATAGCTCGGTTGAAGCGGCGGTTGCACCATCGGTTGAAGCGGCGGTTGCACCGACCAATATTGAGGTATCCGAGAATGCCGAAATTTCGCCCACAGAGGCTGTTGAAGTAAAGGCAGAGGCAAGTGAGCCTACAGCATTGCCCAAAGGCTCTGTGAAGCTTTCTACGGGCGAGGTGGTCACTCCGGTTGAGACTCTTACCAAGGAACACACAAGAGTGGTTGAGGGCGGTAAGGCGATAGGTATGGAGGTTGTCATTGCTGATATCAAGTCGAAAACCGGCAAGACGGTTGACGCAATGTTTGACGGCAAGAGATTGTACATTAATCCTAAGCCGACGAGTGGTAGTCCTGCATTTGTGCTTTTGAAGCACGAGATGACTCATTTCCCCGAAAGAAGAACGCCGAAAAGCTTTGCTACATTCTCTACCGAGGTAACCGACTCGGCTGTATTTAGAGAATGGTTGAAGAAAAAAGGTTATAAGAGCAGTCAGGCATATATCCAAGAGATTATTTCCAACTACAAGACTGCGGGCAAGAGCCTTACCAATCCAAAGGCGCATGGCGAGATGGTTGCCAACTTTGTGGCAGACACACTTTTCGCTGATGATGACGGATTTGATCGCTTTGTTTCGGAGCTGACTCCCAAGCAGAAAAAGTCGCTTGGCGACTATGTACGCGATTTCATTGATTGGATCAAGGAAAAGCTTGGCAAGATGGATGAGATTGAGATGCTTGAGAAGAGATACGCGAAGCTCGTTGGCAAGGCACAGAAGGGATTTGAGTCGAAGTCCTTTGTAGAGGAAACCAAGAGCACGGCGTATAATTACCAGTACGTTGAAGACCATAAGGTTAAGCTTAAGGATAGGTACACCGATAACGCGGCGGTTGCCCTTAAGACTCTTCAGGACAGATATGACAAGATTATTGAATTGTGGGAAAAGTTGGGCGGTCAGCTTGACTCCAAGTTCCTCAACGATTGGAACAGCAAGGTCGGCAAGGACAGAGCGTTCACCGTATTCAAGGCGCAGAGTGGTTATAAGTACAACGTAGAGCTTTCCTCGATGTGCAAGAAGGGTGTGCCTTTGTTTGAGGCTATCGACACGATAGTCAAGCAGGAGGTTATGAAGGAATTGAAAGTTGACACTCTTGGCAAGGCGGAAAAGGAGATCCTTTACGATATACTCAAGAGCGATGGCTTTGATATTCCTTGTGCTATTTGTTACGTTGAGCAGGCTCGTCAGCGAGAGGGTGCTATCATTGATGCATTCCTCAACGGCAACTCCGAGGGCAAGGTGGGATGGAATTCTATTTTGCACGAGGTTGAGGGAAGAATGAAGAATGCGGGTGTGGACTTTAAGTTCCCTGCGCTTGACAGGACCGTTGCGACGGACAAGTACGTTCCCGCGCGACTCAATATGACCGAGGCAGAGCAGAGGGCGTTCTACGAGGCTCTCCGTGATATTGCCAACCGTGAGATCGATAAGTACAACGAGGAGAACAACAAGAACAGACCTCGCGTTACGTCATTGACTCCCCAAGCGATTGCGGCGACCTTTAAGGGCAACATTTCCTCCGACCTTAAGATATTCAAGGTGCTTTTCCAAAATCCCGATTCGAGATTCACCATTGAGAGCGACCTCCTTTATGCGTCTACCACAACACACAATCTTGCCTACGCGCATCACGACCTTTACTCGCTCTTCAATCAGCAGGGCGGTGTAAGCGGTTACAAGACCAAGCAGGGCAACGTGGTTTATTGGGGAGATATCCTTGATAAGAAGTGGGAGGCAAGCAAGCTCCGCAAGGAAGGCGGCATCCGTTATCAGTCGAACAGCGACTCGCAGATGTACACTCTTCTTGATCAGGTGCAGATGTTTGTTGACCTCACGGCAAAGGGATATTATTTGCAGAGCTATTCAAAGGTGTTGTCCTACCTTAAACTCCTCGGCTTGAGCAAGGGCAAAATTAACGCCTCCTTGATACCAAGCGTTGTGGTGTATAGAAATGCCGACGGCACTGTCGATTGGGCAAGAACGCAAGAAAATGCGGGTCTTGACGAGGATGGTAATCCTATCTACGATGACGTTGAGGGTATCAATCACAAGGAAGCATTTATGCTTATCGAGGATGCTGAATACTCCAAGAGCATTGGCGGCGTTTGTATCGGTTATAGCGACAACCATATAATAAAGTTGCTTGACGATCCTCGCGTTCAGCTTATAATCGGCTTCCACGATAAGACCAATAATCCCGACAAGAGATACCGTGGCGCGAGATACGCGAAGAATTATAATGGCATCAACGAGGCGGTGGACTCAAACGGCAAGACCGTGCATATTGGCTTTAATCAGTTTGTTCAGCAAGCCGAGAAGATGTTCAAGAAGGACGGAGAGAATTTTGTTGGAACGGCCAACCACAACGGCAAGGTATATTCGGCAAACGATATTCCTCGTCTTGCGGCACAGCTTTACCTTGAGTATTGCGCCGAAAAGAAATATGCCCCCGCATATAACATCGAGGGTGTTGTGGATCATCCGAATTATTATAAGTTGCTTGCAGACTTTTCTCTCTACGACAGCAAGGGACAGTATGCGCCTCATCAGAAGGTGGAATACAATATGCCCGACCAAGTGCCTTACCTTGACGGTAGGGGTGTAAAGAGGTATATGAGTACCGAATATTACATCCGCACCGAGCTTCAGAAGGAGCTGAAGGTAAGAGATGACATCGCAGAGAAGTTGGCTGATAAGAGCGAGGATGGTATTATTCCCAAGTTTATCAAGGCGGTTAATGAACGTAATGCAAGCGTGGAAACATCGTATTCGTTTACGCCGGATGAAAATGGGGTTGACACATACACCGAAGAGCAGTATAATTTATATACAGCTACAGATGAATTTATCCGTGATGTGCCACATAACTTGAGGCACGATTTTGCAAGAAGTTTAGCAAACAAGACATCTGATATGGCAGATGGGGAAGTTAGAACGATATATGTAAGCGGATATATTTTTGAGGCAGATGGATATATGCACGGGCACATCATCGCGCCTTACAATGAAACAACAAAAAAACTTTTAAAAGAAAGAAGAGCCGAGTATGGAAGAATTAACGAAAACACAGAAATTGCTTCTGTATGGTCTGAAACAATTCGAAATGCCGAGCGAGGAAGCGTCAGCAATATCGACGTACCTCAAAGAGGACGACCAAGTTCTGATGATAGACTATTTAGTACACCATCTGAACGCAACGCATCAAGAGATAATGAACGAATTCGGTCGACTTATGAAACAAAGGAAGAAGTTGACGCAATAGTACAAAAACTGAAAGACGTTTATGGATTAAACGAAGAGTCGAATTACTCCTACACTCCCGACAAGGAAGCAAACGTTGACGAGCTTATAGCGCAGTACAAGGATGGCAGACTTACCGAGGAGCAGTTCAGAGATGCTCTTGTAAACAAGAAGCAGAAGACCGACCCGATAAGTCTTGCGAATACTACGGCAGAGGACTTTAATACGACTCCCGATGTAAAGCGCAAGACGGGTGAGAACAACGGTGACGGTGAGAGAGATACGATCATCGCGCGTGGTGCTTCCAAGCTCTTCAGCGAGGAATTCAAGGAAGAGGCAAAGGCTGATGCATTCATTATGCGCTACAAGACCATCAAGAACAAGGATGCCTTGAGAAAGGCGGCACAAGAGCTTGATGAGGGTGGCGAGGCAGGAGTGCTTGAATGGTTTAGAAAGCCTGTTGAGAGAGGTGTGAGCCTTAACGATGTTGTCAAGGGCTACATACTTCTTGAGAAATACAAGCTTGACGGTGACCTTGAGGGTCAAGTTGCGGTAGCGCAGAAGCTCTCCGAAATGGGTACGATGGGCGGTCAGGTTGTGCAGTCGTTTACGATACTCTCTCGTTTCACTCCCGAAGGTATGCTCTTGTACGCGCAGAGAGTGCTTGACGATGTACGCAAGCGCATGATCAAGACACAAAGCGACGCATGGCTTAAAAAACACGCCGATGCTCTTAACCTCACCGATGAGGACATTGAGTTTATCTACAACAGAACAATTCTTGCATCTGAAATGATGGAGGGACGTGACAAGCAGGTAATGCTTGCAGAAATTGCGGCACGACTTCTGCACAAGATTCCTCCGGCAAAGGGGCAGAGCATTAAATCCTTGCAGAGAATCTCAATGTTGCTTAATCCCAAGACCATTATTCGTAACGTGCTTGGTAACGCTACCATAACTCCCGTGCATTGGCTCTCTGATTTGATACACGCTCCTGTCGATATGGCATTGTCGAAGATATCACATAAGCGCGTAAAGGGTCTTCGCTCGGATGTAAAGGCAAGCATGGAGGCGTCTTGGAATGGTATGAAGTACGCGCTTGAGGATTGGCTTAAGGATATAAACACGCAGGAAAACCTTGACCGATTTGAGATCAACAAGAACGGTGGTAGGTCATTCTACGAGGGCGGCAGACTTTCGGGCGCGGCAAAAGCGCTTAACGCAATGGATCGACTCACATCCTTTACTCTTGCGGTGGGTGACCGTCCGTTCTACGAGTATTGGTTTTCTCGTTCTCTTACCTCGCAGATGGCGGCTAACAAGTTCACCACTCCTACTGCAGAAATGATTGAGATCGCAACACAAGAGGCTCTTGAGAGAACGTGGCAGGATGAAAACAACGTAACTGCTATGGTAACCAAGACGAAGGGCGCACTCAATACGCTTTCTATAGCGGGATACGGTTTGGGTGACGTGTTCATTAAGTTTACCAAGACTCCCGCAAACCTTGCGAAAGCTATCTACGATTTCTCGCCTGCGGGTTTTGCTACTGCGGCACGAGACGCGGTGAGATTTAGCCGAGCGGTCAAGTCGGGTAAGGACGTTGCAAAGGCGCAGAGAAATTTTGGCAAGAGCTTTAGTAATGCGGCGGCTGGTACATTGTTGTACGTTATGGCATACGCATTGTTCAAGGCGGGTAAGCTTTCGGGCGGCTCTGATGAGGACAAGGACGTTGCCGCGTTTGAAAAGTGGGTGCAGGGTATTCCCGCGTACTCCGTCAATCTCTTTGGCAAGTGGTTTAGCTACGAATGGATGCAGCCTATAGGCTCTGTAGCGGCGATCGTATCCGACTATATGGATGCAAAGGACACCGAGGGTGATGACAAGCTTCAGCCCATTATTACGGCTCTCAAGTCGGGTGGCGCGGTATTGTATAATCAGTCGTTCCTTAAGTCTTTCCAGACATTGTTCACGGCGGACAACATCGTTGACGGATTCTTTGAGGCATTGCTTGACGATCCTTCGGCATTTGTGCCGCAGATATTCTCGCAGATCGCCAACGTTGCTGACGAAAATAGAAGAACAACGTTTGACAAGACCTCTCCTATCAAGTCGGCTATCAATGCGATTGCATACAAAATCCCCGGTCTTCGTAATACATTGACCGAGGACGTGGATGTATTTGGTCGTGTTGTGCCTAACTCGCAGAATAACGTATTTGATGCGTTCTTCAATCCCGCGAACACCTACACAAACACCTCTGATGCGGTGACAAACCACGTTTACGACTTGTACAAGACACTTGGCAACAAGGGTATGATTCCTGCAAAGGCTCCGTACTCTATTGAGATCAACGGCAAGAAATACGCCTTTTCATCCGAGGAGCGTGCGAGGTATCAGACGGTATTGGGTACTGTTTCTTATAAGATCATCGAGGGTCTTCTTGGGAATGAGATTTACAACTCCTATTCTCCCGCAGAGCAAGAGGTTGTTATCAAGGCGGTTTATGAGTACGCCAACAAGGTAGCTCTTGCAAGCTTTGAGGACGTTGAGATTGACTACGATCTCTTGAAAAAGTACAACTCCTACCTCACCAAGACCAAATACGAGAGTATGAGCGACGAGGAGAAAAAGGATGCCTACTACAAGGGCATGCTAAACGACTACACCGATATTCTTGACACCGACGAGAACGGTGTTATAGCATACTTTACCAATAAGGGCGCGAGAACGGCGATACAGAAAGCTCTGTATGCAGGTGACGGCGCGGCGGCAAGAGGTATTCTTGACAAGGCAACCGAGGCGATCAGCAAGTATTCTGATGACGAGGACGCGGTCAAGAGCTTCACCACATCGATTCGTACCGGGGTTACAAGCGCGATGAAGGAGGAATACATTGTTGCTTACTATGAGGGCGACAGTGCTAAGATGGAACAGATCAAGCAGATGCTGATCGAGCTGGGCATCTACGGCAAATCCTCCGACGTAAAGAAGACACTTAAAGCGTGGCTTGAAGGTAAATAAGATAAACCCCCATCCGTAAGGGTGGGGGAAAAAGTTGACAACATTTTGACAACATTTTATATGTATTTTTATGTACTTAAATGTACCGAAATGCACTTTTGTGAAAACAAGAAAACCCTTGAAAACATTAGGAAATCTAACATTTTCAAGGGTTTTTCGTTTGGCGGAGAAGGAGAGATTCGAACTCTATATTTTCTCTTTAGTTATAAGGGATTGCTTGTGGTGTGACAAATTTTTGACAACATACGCGCGTTTTTTATGACACAAAAATATCAGTTTGAATCGAGAGTTTTGTTAAGCAAATCTGCGGCGGCGGCGAGCTTCTTCTCACGGAACTGGGTATAGATATCCATCGTGGTTGAGAGCTGTTTGTGACCGAGGATTTCTTGAACGGATTTCGGGTCGAGATCGGCTTCAAATGCGACGGTAGCGAAGCTATGGCGAAGCTGATGTGCTGTCGCGGTTATGCCGGTTATCTCTCTATAGCGGTCATAGAGGGTGATATAGCGGCGGTTGGTGAGGGGGGTCTTTCCGTCATCGCTGAATATATAAGAATTAGCCGCGCCGGTGCGCTTGAGAAGTTCTGTGCGAAGCGGGGCAAGGAGGGGGACTATTCTATTACTTGCCTCGGTCTTGGGCTTCTTGATTACGGGGTGGTCACCATCGTGAGCCACGGATTTGGTGACGTAGATATAATTCTTATCGAAGTCGATATCCTTCCACTGAAGCGCGAGCATCTCGCCCTTACGCATACCCGTCATAAGCGCAAAGAATGGGAACAGCCACAAATCAATGTTGTCCTTGATAATCTGCTCGTCGGTATGTTTAGCCGCCTCTCGCGTAGTTTTTGGCAGGTCTGTGGGTGTCTTAACCGAGGCGCAGGGATTAAGCTCTATATCGCCCTCGGTTACGGCATGGCTGAGGATTCGGTTGACTA
>JAEIGA010001111.1_pt1 | contig 41067 bp, 50 predicted proteins | sample 9270691 | NCBI WGS metagenome assembly JAEIGA01 (sample SAMN17057246, study PRJNA624740) | gut metagenome | biome: biome; isolation source: fecal sample | host: Bos grunniens | place: China: Xizang | collected 2019 | reverse complement strand
TATAGCAAGTTTAAGATAAAAAAACGTTCGGTTGCAGAACAGAATGTGATTACAAAGGATTTGGATAACATTGTAAGAGCCATTGATAATGCAAATAAGCGAGTATATGCTCTTGATGAGTTGGTAAAATCACGATTTATCGAGATGTTTGGAAATCCTGATGCTAATGAAAAAGGATGGGAAAAATCCAAACTTGAAAACTACATCAACGTTGTTGGAGGATACGCTTTTAAAAGCCAAAAATATCTTTCCGAAGGCATCCCCGTTTTACGAATTGGCAATATTAATGCAGGGTATTTTAGGGACACAAACCTTGTTTTTTACCAAGAAGATGAAGCCCTAGAAAAATATAAAATATATCCAAATGACCTTGTCCTTTCTCTTACAGGTACTGCTGGAAAAGATGATTATGGTAATATATGCCTAATGGATTCTACATACGATGTTTATTACCTTAATCAACGTAATGCAAAAATTGAAATTAAGCATAGTTTTGATAGATTATTTCTCATGCATTTGTTTTCACATCCTGAAATCAAGCAACGTTTAACGGGTAAAAATCACGGAATAAGACAAGGAAATATTCTCAACAAAGATATATTAGAATTAAATGTATATATTCCGCCAATCGAACTTCAAAACGAGTTTGCAGACTTCGTCAAACTGATAGACAAATCGAAATTTGTTTATCTGCTTATTCCAAGTATTTTTTGTGGGAAATCTTTACATTTTCGTCATCCACCATAGCATACTCTAAGGTGGTATCTATCTTTGAATGACCTAAAAGATGCTGAACCTGCTCTATCGGCATACCTTTATCTATTGCCTTTGTCGCAAGTGTCCGGCGAAATTTGTGAGGATGAACATTTCCCACCTCTAATCGTTGCCCTATTTTTCGCAATGCAATCTCAACACCACTAACTTTGAGTCTGTTATATGGGGATAAAAGACTAACGAATAAAGCAGGATTATTGTCTTTTCTGCTTGCTATGTACTGCTGAAGATGTATTTTTGTTTTTGCATCAAAATACACTTTCCTCTGCTTATCACCTTTTCCTAAAACAATGCACTCCTTATTAGAAAAATCAATATCTGAAATATCAAGTCTTACCAGTTCCCCTACACGAATACCCGTTGAATACAGCAAATCAATAATAGCAAGGTCCCGCAAACTCTTACAATTTTGTCTCATCAGTTCAATACTCTCTTCTGAGAATGTCTCTTTCACAAGTTTCGGTGTTTTAACTTTACGTATCCTTCTTGCCGGGCTTTTTACAATATAATCCTCATTTTCAAGCCACGAGAAGAAGGAAGAAATAATCCTCCGCATGTTATCAATTGTCGCTTTTGAAATATCGTTGTTCTCCTGGTAGTGCGACAAGTATAAACGAATATCCTCTGTTGTAACAGAATAATAGGTTTTTGTTACATGACCAAACATTTTCTGTAAAGTCGTTTGGTAGAAAGAGAGCGAACGTTTAGAACATCCTTCTATTTTTTTTGCTGCTAAAAATGATGACAATGCATCTTCATTTGTCTGCGGTTGCGTTCTGACTACATCAATTATCTCTCTTTCTTTTAACGCTTTGCAAATTGCCCTTTCGATGATTTCCAGTTCGTCTCCCTGAAATTCCTCTTTCAAACTTTCAATGATTTCTGTAATGATTCTTTCTTTCATAAAATTTACCTCCTGTTTTTCACAGGAGGTAATCTCTAAATAATATTCATTTGCAGATTAAGCCACAACTTTGAGCGGATTAGTAAACATTGCCACAAGTTGAAGAATTGGAGCCAGTTCATGTTCAAACAACTCAGGAATTTCAATATCCGAAAACGGTTCTGTATTAACCAAATCGTCTCTAGTAATATTACCATTTCGTATTGCAAAATCTATAATTAAGTTAATTAGTTGTCGTTGTTCCTTGTTGAAATCATTGACGTTTAAAAACTTTGCACATTTTTCATCAATAGCCTTCTTATCAAGGCCGACAATCTTTCTTATAAAGATAATTAACTCCTGTGTGTCTGAAAATTCTTCTTCCGCACTTGTTTCGGGTGTTTTGAGTGAATCTAATACCGTTTGAAGTTCATTCAAATCATTGCTATTAAGTTCATCTAAATTTACAATTTTCTTTACAGATTCCAGTTCCCCAAAATGTTTTTGCAAATATGTAATGATTTTTTCCCTGTAAGATTTGAAATTATCAAAATCATACTTAACATCTCGTTCTTTAGTTTCAATGTTATCGTTGAAATCCGAAATCTTATCACCCTCGGACTCACCACGAAGATATTTTATTAACGGTCCAACTTCCTCCTTAACTCTTTCGAGAGCAAAGAAATCCAAACTCGTATAATAATCCTCATCCGCAAGTTGCTTAAGGATGTCTCGCTTATTGAATATATCTTGAATACTTGCTTTGTCAAGCAATGCCTTTGCAGTTGAGATAAGTTGTCCCTGTTGCCTTGATGAATCAACAGCATCATCCAATAATGATAGTTGAATAATACTAACCCTGTAGTCAAAGGACTTAGAATAATTATCGTCTGTAGTATCTTGGTCGATAAGTTTTAACAGTTGCGTCTTTATTTCATAAACATTTTTATCAGACAAATAATTGAAGGCAGAATCCGTTTTATACTTATCTACATAGTACAATCTTGCTTTTACATCAATGCGGTCTGTATCAAGTTTTTCAATTTTATCAACCAACATTGTCCTTAATTTCTGATGATACGCTTTATATTGTGGTTGTTCTTGATAATCTATTGTCTGTAATTTAGCAAGAATATCTAATCGTATAGAATAAATCTTTTGGTTTAGATTTAATGGTGTAGACGGGTCCTTGCCATCTGGGTGCAAATCAAAATACTCGAAATTATTACAATAATCAAATACAAAGAATCCTTGTTTATCAACATAATCTTTACGTTCATCATCAAGCGTTCGTCCTTCAAAGTAATCCCTTGGTGGTGTGATTACATGTAGGTTCTTGCAAGTTCTGGTTCCACGCCCCCACATTTGGTCGAACTTGATGCGCGACAATACCCTCTTAAAGAACACAAGATTAACGATTTCCGGAATATCAACACCGGTATCCATCATATCTACCGATACAACAATCTGCGGATTAGAATCCTTTTTCGCGAAATTATCTTGACGAGTTTTATTCTTTTTAATTTGATTATCAATTACCTGACAAAATTCATCGCCCAAATAAGAGTATCTCTTTTTAAAACGCTCTACAATCTTTACTGCGTGATTATGGTCGACGGCAAATATTAAAGTTTTCCCAATCTTGTTACCATTTTCCACACGCAAACCATTTGCAAACAAATCAGCAAACATCTTATCTATGGTATCATTATTAAAGATTTCCTTATAAAAAGCCTTTCCTGCAATTTCTTCCGGTATATTACCATGTTCGTCTGCAAACATTTCTTCATATTGAATCTTCTCTGCCTCGGATAAATCGTTGTATTTCAAACCATTTTTCATGACAGCCGAAGTTTTATCAAATGCACGATAACTTACCAAATAATTGAGGTTTACTGCTTCCTCAAATTTCACTTCAAATGTTGGTTCATCCGTATTCAAATCTAGGATTTCATAGGTAGACCTATCAAGAGCCTTGCTTGGTGTGGCCGTCAACCCAATCACAAACGAATCAAAATATTCAAAAATAGCACGATACACGTTGAATAACGAACGATGTGCTTCATCAACGAATATCAAATCAAAATGACCTACTGAAAATTCCTTTTTTTTCTTATTCAGAAAGTTCAACATGGAGTTATAAGTACACAAACATATTCTCGCATTCGTATCTCTCTCTGGGTTCTCGGCAGAGATATCACTTACCCCGCCCTCAATATACTTACTAAATGGTTTCAACGCATTGGTAACAAGATTATTTCTATCCGCTAGGAACAGAACATTCTGTACCCAGTCGTTATTAATTAAAATCTTGCTAAGAGCAACTGCAGTTCTTGTCTTTCCAACACCACAAGGCAATACAAGTAAGCCTTTTCTACGCATAGAACCATCAATGTTCATAGAATCAATCATTTCCTTGACTGCTTCAACAAGTTTACTTCTATCGATAATTGTCGTATCTACTTCTTTATTCTTGATAGGTTTTCTTTTATCTTCCAAACCAGGTTGCTGACGTTTAATCAGTAATTCCAGGTCATCAAGAGATGCAAAATTACCGACTTCTCTTGCCGGATATCCTAAACGGTCCTGAATTTTAATCACATAACCATTCGTATAATAAACAATTGGTCTGTATTTTAAATCTAGATTCTTTGCAAGAGCATCTGCATAATCTTTTGCTTGCTGTGAACCTGCTTCCTCAGATATGCTGGTTCTTTTTGCTTCTATGACCGCAACTGGTAAACCAACTTTGTTGTAAATCACGTAGTCGACATATCCCTTTGCTTGATTTGGTAAATCATGTACCTCTATTTCGATACAAACTTTACTTGGTACAATTTTCCCTTTTTCTTTTAACACAGAATACCCCGCGCTCTTTAGATTGGTATCAATATATAATTCCCTTGTTTTTGCCTCTGTAAGAGCATATTCAATTCGAGAAACATATTCAAAAGTTCTCCTCTGGCTCTCATCAAAATTATGTGCTTTAGAAAAGATTTGATATGTAACCTCTTTTAGATTTTCTAATGCTAGGTCTGCCGTTTCCGCATCAATATCATGGTCAAACGCAGCATTGTTTCCTGCAATGTATGTAAAATGGAGTTTATTATAATACTCCGTCTTCCCCAAAAACTGTTTAAACATTTTGTCTTTCAGAAGTTTTATCAGTTCGCTTGAGGCTGCATTATATTTAGGAAACTGCTTGGCATAAGTATATCGTACTAGACTTTCCAAGCATCTCCCATATTTTATACAACGTAAATAAGCGGAATCCGTTTGATTTTCCGTTGTCACCGTAATATACAAACTTTGGAGTTCTTCTATATTTTTCAAATAATCAAAATTCATAGTTACTCCCTTTCTTCCGGCTTTTAACCGAAGTATTCATCCATTTTACTATCTAATAATTCCTGCAAATCCTCAATCTGTTTCTGCACGATAAATTTCGATTTGTCTGTTAGTTTGACGAACTCAGCAAACTCGTTTTGAAGGACGATAGGAACATCCATTATGTCTTTCCCATGAAATTCGTTTCTATTTAAAGTTGGAACACCAGCACCTGACATAAATCGTTTAAGGTCGAAAAATATCAACAGATATTTTAAATATACGAGATTGTTGTCGTGTGTATCAATAGAATATAAAGTAGTATTTAAAGGCCAAAATGGTTCTTCGCTAACATAAACTTCACCAATAGTACCAGAACGTCCGGTAATAATGCCCCGACTACATTTGGAAATATTGTGAACACCCAACACTCCATTAGAACCATAAACAGGAATAACACCACTATTATCTCGATTTTGAACTGGCAAATCATGTCCCCTTTGAAGCGTAACGATATCAATGACTCTTTTGGTAGGAAATTGTTTGTCATTGCTTTGTGGGTCACCAAACATCTCGATAAATCGTGATTTTATACTCTGACCTTTTGTTTTGCTTCGGTCTAATTAGAACTCTGAAAAATTTATATTTTCAATTTTGTCGAAATATGCTATAATTTGCATGAGGACTCAATGTAAGGTCGTGCCCTTAACAGGACGCGTTACTTATGTTGAGTTTTTTTATGCACAAATATGTGCGATAGGAGGTTTTTGAGATGATATGAGTGATATAAAACAATTTGAAATGATATACGGAAAATACGTCAATGATGTTTATAGAATGGCTTTGTATTTGGTGAAAGATGAGAATAAAGCCCAAGATATTGTTTGGCAGGCATTCGCAAGCATTTATAAACAATGGCGAGATATTGAAGAGCAAAGGGTATATCTTCAACTTTTAAAAGAAACAAAGAGAATTGCCCAAAATGAAAGGAGGAACAGAGATGGATGATGAAAAGTTCAGAAAATTTATAAAGGACGCTATGGATGAAGAAATGAAAGAAATCGAAGAAATTCTGGCTGCCATTGACGCGGACCCGGTGCTACGAGAGGTTCAGGCTCCGCCGGAGTTGCGAGAAAAAGTTTTTGCACAGATTAGGGAATATGAAGAACAGAAACGTCTTGAACAACTTTCGGAGGAAGACAGAGAATATATTCGTTTGGGGAAAATTTATCGAAAGCGCCGCAAGTGGAATAGGGTAGCAGTCTTGATTGCAGCGACAGTGGCTATACTGGCCATGGGAACCGTAAGTATGGGGGAAGATGAGAATATATTTAAGGCATTATCTAGAATCTTCTCGGAAAGAGAACAGGAAGTTGTAGATTCTGATAGTATTGAACCAGATGTATATAATACCGAGGCCGAAATATATGAAAAAATCGAAGAAGCATATGGTTTTTCACCAGTTAAAATGGAATATCTTCCGCAAGATACAGGGTTCATAGAGGCTATATATGGAGCGGATATACAAGGCGTTAACATATTCTATGGTATGGGAAATAAGGCGAACATAATATACATTATTAGACCAAATTATAGAGAGGCATCATTTGGTACGGATATAGAAGACAAAAAAATTCAAGAATATCAAATGTTGGTGAATAATACAGAGATTAGTGTAAAAGAATATAAGATTATTGATTCGGGCAAAAATAGATGGTCTATTCAATTTGAACATCAAGGCACTCAGTATTTGATTAGAATTACTGATTTAGAGCAAGAAGAAGTTGAAAAAGTTATAAATGGTTTACGTATACGAGAATAATAGGAGGGAATGAGTTATGAAACGAAAAATTTTAAATGCAACATTAGCAATGATAATCTGCTTTACCGGAATCTTTGGGTGGAATATGAGTGCAAATGCAGAAGTGGAAAGTGAAGATATTGACATGGAATATCTTATGACTGAGGACGCACTGGTTGGATACGCAGACAATCAAACTTGGGGTGTATATTATTCGGATGGATATTCTATTATTAACAAAATTTCATCTACCAAAATAGGAGCAGGTGGAGCAACCAATGCAGCAGTAAGATGCAATGTTTCAATTACTGCAATATTAGAACGTAAAACAACATCTGGGAGTTGGACAAGAGTTACATCTTGGACCCAAACAAATGACAATGCTCTAACAGCAATGATTAGTAAGAGTGTAACGGTATCAACTGGTTATTATTATCGCGTGAGATGTTATCATTATGCAGGAACTGATAGCAGTAGTTCTTTCACAAATGCACTTTGGATGTAAAAGTGATGTATAATATATGACAATTAAGAGCCGGAAAAGTCTACAAGACTAGCCGGCTCTTTGAGTAACAAACTTAATTATAATGATATAGTTAAGCGTATTTAGAATCTGTGATTATAATCCCAGAAGGTCAGGATTCATTGTGGTAATATCCAATCCTAACGAAGCGAAAAGGCTAGATTGGTTATACTGTGTAGTCAATCCTTCTAGAACTCCATCAAAGTATTTGCCAGTTACTTTTTTGTTGTTCAGATACAAATTATGATTTCTTACTTCAAAGCAGAAACCGCTAAATGTGAATGTGCAGTCATTTGGCGCTGTGTTTTTGTCACGTAGCATGGAAAGGACGACTTCGCAATCTTTCGCAACTTGCGAAACAGTTCCATTATCTAAATTGAAGTGTGGAATTGTTATGCATTCTTCTGTATCAGAGGTTGTGGAAGTAGAAGCCAATTGTACAAGTTGGTCGGTAGTATATTTCGCCAATGTTTCTTGCAAATTCCGGTCATACTGTATAGTGTCGAAATCCATTTTCTGTTGATGTTTGACTGCTTCCAATAGTTGCACGCTGACATCATGGGGCATTTTATATAACCTTCCGGAAAGTAATTTTCCATCGTTGGTATCATATACTTCAATAGTCAGTGCAAATCCTTGGTTTTCTGTAACGGAAGTTGGTATGTTCTTCCAAAGTGGACTCAAATGAACATTGTACGGAGCATCAAACCAAGGAAGGTCTCCAAATTTAAATAGCATGAATAAAGAGTCTTTTACTTCCACGGTTTTGATTGAGAGAGGATGGTCAGATTTAAACTGCCCTTGCTCGTAAACAGATGGATTCTTTAGGTATACGCGTAGAATCGCACCATTATCAGTTATATCAAACCGAGGTCCTTCTGGCTGTCCTTTCGCGTATGAATAACATTTGTTTGTCTCCATTACATAAAGGGGTTTTTGAGAGTTTTTTGTAAGGTTCCCCCAAGAACCATTAGAATGTTTGTTGTTAAAATAATTGTTAGAATAGTTTTTACCTTTTGCCATAATTTAATTCTCCTTTTTTCAAATTGTTTTCTTGTAAATAAATTTCGTCGCCGCCGAATGTTTTGATAACATCCTGCGAGTAATCTTTGTGGTATATGTAATTTACATTACCCTGCACTTTCATAGCCATATGGTGATAACGGCAATCCTTTGCTCGTCGTTTCTGTTCAGATAATAATTTGTTGTAATTATCTGATACAGTTTTTGTTGCCTTTTCTTTTCCAGCGTAGTATGCATATACTATCATTGCGTCGATTCCATCTCCGCCGAAGTCACCGATTTTTAGTGCTTCTTTTAATTTTTCTGCTTTTGTCATATTGACACCTTTTTAACCTTTCTTTTTCATAAAATTTAATTCTAGGAACATCCCATGTTCCGTTGCTTTTATTACGAATTCGTTGTTCGTAAACTGTTTCATAAAGAGTTCTAAAATCACTCCGGATTTCAGATTTCTTTGTGCGCAGGCCTCTTTGAAAGGACCTGAAATGTTATCGTCAATTGACGAAGTAAATGCTGTTTTTGCCATAATAGGCCTCCTATTTTGATTTTTGAGAAACAAGGGACAAGAGAGAATGTCCCTTGTTCAAATAGATTAGATGAAGATAAATTCATCTGTTGATTTTGTCAGTATTCAGTTTTTAGATTCTTTGCATTTTTTACATGCGGCAGATACATCTTTTCTCAAAAATGTAAAGTATGGTATATGGCAAGATGTATACTTTTGATTCTGATTCATATCCGTGTTGCGGAATAAAGAACTTTTCATGTGCGATTGTAGTGAAGTCAAAGAATGTCTTACATTTGCCACATTATTACCATTGATTGTCATAGCGTTTTTGCTACATGTAAACTTCTTTCCTTCGTAAAGGAAATTGATTTCAGACTCGTTTGGGAGAGTTCCATTTATCATACCTTCTAGTATGTCTATGTAATCCAATCTGTTCGAGTCATTTACCGGTTTGTAAATTTTTTGTTCCATATGATTTTCTCCTTTCTTTATTTGTTATGGGAACTACTTTCTTGAAACTAGTGAAAACCAATTTTCTTTAGTTTCAACAAGAAGGATATAAAATTCATCTTGAGAAAATCTTTCAGCATATTCTTGAGCAAATGCTAAAGATTCCTTTTGGGTCATATTAATACCTTCTTCGTCGTTAAAGCATAGTTGTACAGTTTCATCCATTCTAAGAATGTACATTGTTATTCTGTAGTCCTTCCCAAATTTTTTGATGTAATTCGAAACTGTTTGAATTGAAAACTTTATTAAATCAGTTTCATTGTCAAAATATGCTTCGCCAGGAGCACGCATAATTCCGTTGACGGATTTTTCCAATCCTATTTTTTTTATATACTTTCTTGCATCTGTTTGTTTCATTTTTCTTTCTTCCTTTCTGTCTTGTTTTGTATGAGATATGGCAGGGAGGGTTAGTTCCCTGCCCAAATCACGTGAAGTTATTTCATTTGTTTAATTTTCTCGAGTTCTGTTTTTGCTGTGCCCATCCAGTCGTCGCTGGCCAGAATGGAGAGTAGTACAAATTTGCAAACTGCATATTTGCACGTTCCGCTGAATTCGCTGAGTTCTTGTTTAAAGTATGCAATGAATTCATCAAATTTCTTTTGCTCATCCTCATTCATTTTTGGTTTGGTTGGAATGTCATAAATAGATGCTATGACATTGAATTCTGCTTTGTCATACTCGGACGGCAAATCAACCAACCATAACAAGTAATGTATTAATCCATATTGGATATTCTTCTTTAAAGAAGCAGTCAGTTTATTATGTTCGCCATTGATTCCAATGCGGATTACGGCTTGCTTATTTTTTTTACCGCATAATAGGCAGTAATCAGTATAGAAGTCATCGCCGTTCATCATTGCTTCATACATGGATTCCATCTCATTAAAACATTGGATTGGTATAAAGTCTCGGCTGACGTCAAAATAACTTGTTAAGTCACCGGCCAGTTGTTTCCAAAATTCGTTTGCGAATTCTAAAACTTTTTGTTCCTTTAAATAGTAGTTTTGTTGTTCCTTTTCTTTTGTTAATAAAAATTTTGTGTTTTCGTTTTTCATTTTTTCTTTCCTCCTTAAATCGTTTATTAAATTTTATTTGTTGTATCATCCTGTTCGAGATACTTTGCTTGTTTGTTTAGAAACATCCGTCTGATTCGCTTTTGACGTTGAATAATGTTCTTTTGTTCGCGAATAATATCTTTGTTCTGTTTCTTGAGTTCGTCGAATTCTTGCTCGAGTTTTTGAGCGAGTTCTAATAATTGTTTGAGTTCACTCTGCACGCGGTTTTCCTCCTTTCTTTCTTGTTTTTTATGAGATATGGCAGGGAGGGTTAGTTCCCTGCCTAAATCACGCGAAGTTAATTCATTTCTTTGATTTTTTCAAGTTCTGTTTTTGCTGTGCTCATCCAGTCGTCACTCTTTAAAATGTAGAGCAGTACGAATTTGCAAAGCATGTATTTGAAACTTCCGCTGAGTTCATTCATTTCTTTTTTATATAATGTAATAAACTCGTCGAATTTCTTTTGTTCATTAGCATCCATTTTTGGTTTTGTTGGGATGTCGTAAATGGCTGCTATAATCTGGAATTCTGCTTTGTCATACTCGGAAGGTAAATCGACTAGCCATAACAAGTAATGAATCAAGCCGTATTGGATGTTTTTCTTCAAAGGGGCAGTCAATTTATCGTTGTCACCCTTGATTCCAATGCGGATTACGGCTTGCTTATTCTTTAGTCCGCAGTAAAAGGAATAATCTGCATAGGTTTTTTCACCGTTCATTACAGCCTCGTATATTGTGTCCATCTCGTTAAAACATTGGATTGGCAAAATATCTCGGCTTACATCTCCATAACTTGTTAAGTCACCGGCAAGTTGTTTCCAGAACTCGTTTGCGAATTCCAAAACCTTTTGTTCCTTTAAGTAGTAGTTTTTTTGTTCCTTTTCAGTTGTTAATAAAATTTTTCCGTTTTCGTTTTTCATTTTTTTGTTCTCCTTTTTGTTTGTTTTTTTGATTTACACTGTGTAGACGTAAGAAAAGTGCAAAAAGTGCAAGTTTTTAAAAAAATAATTTAAAAAATTTTTATTTTTTTATAAAAACTATAAAAACAGAGGAGTTTTTTGCAAAAAAAAGAACCCTGGAAGGTTCCAGAGTTCTAATTAGGAATATATTATTCTTCAATATATATCTCGCTGGACAACTCATCATATGTTGCTTTCGCTTGGTTGATATAGTCAATGAGTTCATCCTCGTTCATAAAATTGTTAGGCGTGTAAATTTTATAATAAAACCTACAACCGACTATAGAACTATCATAGTCGGGTTCGGCAAGTATTATTAATGTGCCGTTGTTGTTCCCAGGTTGAGTAAATACATAGGCATAAGGTGCATCGGTATGCGTGTAGGCGTGAGAGAGAACTATGTTTTCGGGTGCGTTTAAAACAAAATCGGTATAAGGTGTCTCGAAAACTAGGTATTCTCCGTCTTGGTTTTGAGCAAAATATTTGGATATATCAACATCTTCTTCAAACTCTTCGTATAATTCACCGAATGTATTTTGAAAGAAGCGTAATAACTCCGATTCTGATGCCAGAATATATTTCTCATTGTCGGAGTTTATATGGATTTGTTTCTGCAAAATATTGTCCGTGACTAATTTCTTTGATACAAGAGGTAAATAAGTTTGTAATTTTAGTTCTACCGTTCCTCTTTTATCGTATAATTCAGCCCAAAAAACTTGACCTATAAGGGTAAGGTCTTCGTGATATTTAGGTTTAAGCACATCTATAATATCATCTTTGGATATGTGTTCGCCGCGAAAAGAAATGTCGCCTACTTTGTACCCATTTAATAGGCTAGATGCATCTTTATAAACTGATACTTCCACTTCGATTCGCTCATTCTCTACAATGGCGTAACCTTCAATATCCCATCTCTTATCAGAAAAACGGGATTGCGTTATATTTGTAAAAGTCCATTTTCGTTCGTAACCAATAGATGTGCCTGCATCTATTATATATTTTCCGTCATTGTCTTTTATAAAGAGTTGGTCCCATTCTAGAACATCAACATCCCAAGGGTAATTTAGAGTATGTTTTAAAAATTCAGACAATTCTTGCTGGGACATTTTTATACTACTGGCGGTTTTATGGTTGAGAATGTTTTCCTGTACAATTAAATCTTTAAGCATTTGTATAAAATATTCGTCAGATAAGCGAGTATAACTTGAAGACGAATATACAATTGGGGCTTTACATGTGGTTTTCCAATAATATTCTGTTATTACTGATAATCGAGCCTGTGTTTTGTCGTCAAGGTCTAATAGTGGTTCGTCGAAGGATACAGGGGTATCAGTAGACTCTTCAATAGGAGAATCACTCGGTGTGTCATTATCTGGCTTCTGTAAAATACCAAGTATTGTGCCTGCAACTAGAGTAGTTGTCACGACACCTATTATAATTTTCTTTGTAACAGTATCAGTTGCTTTTTTAACCACACTTTTTACAACTTCTTTTCCGGTTGCTTTGGTTGTTTCTACAGATGTTTGTTCTGCCAGCATTTGGTTAAATTTCGCATATGCTGATTCTGGAACGGTGGTCTCTTGTGCAGACATATAGTAAAGAACACCAAGCAATTCGAAAATAGCAATGCTGTAAAGTTTTGTACCAGTTTTTTTCTGATATGCTTCTGCAATGAACAGAAGTTTTTGCTCGGCATTTTTTGACCTATGCGCAACTGTTGATAAAGACACGCCCATTTCTTCTGCAATATCTGTATTTTTCATATGGTGCATATATTTAAAACGTAGAATTTTTGCGTCTTTTGTTGGAAGTTCATCAAGTAGCCCCATAATGACTTTCCGCATCTCTTGTGTTACTTGTATGTTTTCTGGATTGTCAGGAACATCTGTAGGCGAACCTTGTCCTTTGAGGAACTGTTTATCCAACATATGATTGTCGTCAGAGTCATAATCGTCAGATGAAAATTGCAAGAGTTCACTACTTGTTTTTCGCACCTCATCTATGATGGTATGTTCAACAGTAATTCCAATCCATGCGTAAATACTTGCAGGATACTTGTTTCTAAAATCTTTTAAGTGTTTCCATAGTTTTACTAAAACAATTGAACTTACATCCCATGCCATCTCTTCGGCATCTGTGGTAATACTTTTTGACTTTTTGTAGGAACGCAACATACTCAAAGCAACAGCACCTGTATATGGACGTAATGTTTCTATAATAAAGTTTAAAGTGGTTTCAGAACCAGTTTCTTTGTACTCATTAATGGCATCAAAAACTGTTTGCTGTTCTTGTGTTTTTCGTTCTTTTGCTTCTTGAAATGTAATCATAATTTTCTCCGACAATTTTTTCTTGCATTATATCATAATAGGAAGATAATGGCAAAAATTGTATGTTTGTATTTGTAGTTATAAAAGACGTTATTTTGTGTTCTTATATAGTGTCAATAAATTTTGTTCTGCACAAATTCGTTTTTCGAAATCTTTTTCAACACCTGAATCAAATGTAATATGAATATGTAAAGAATCGCTTTGTGTAACGGAGCCAACACCATATTTCTTATGAACGACACGTGCTCCTTGGCCAAATACAGGTAGTGGTTTTACATAATAAATGGCTGGAATAGTAGTTAGTCCTAATTGTTTGGCAACATAATAACGTATGTATTTATCTTTTAAGCGATATTTATCCTTGGCACAAATCACTTGAATGGGTGCATTTAATTGCTGGTGCTCCTTATAGTAATCGAGTAGTTTCTGTATTTTTTGAGGATTTGGAGTCGACTTTAGATATTTATCATCGATAATAATATCTTTGATTGGGAGTTCCTTTGTACCAGAAAAAGGATGTACCATATTTGTTGGTGCTAAAGGACGATTGGTACATTTGTTAAGGGAAGGATTTTGCTCTTTTTCTTCATAATAGAAACAATGGGCGGAACCAATGCATTTTCCACGGAACGGACAGGAGTTGCCAATTCGTAAATGTTTGCAATGAAATTTGCTCCGGCGTTCATCATTTTTATGTAGGTATGTCACATGTGTTGTTCCCTCTACAAAGTGTCTCTCGCTCATGTTTTGCCTCCAAAGTGTAAATGTATGTTATTATTCTACCACAGGTGTAGGAAATTGGCAAAACGGTCATTGCTTGGAATTGCATATACTTTGCAATGCTGCTTATTGGTGGTATAATGCAAATGTTGGATACAATAATTATTTTGAAAGAGGAACAAATTATGCCATTTAAAATAGTTAGAAATGATATTACAAGAATGCAAGTCGATGCAATCGTAAATACTGCAAATGAGGCTCCGCAATATTCCACAGGTGTAGATACCGCAGTATATATGGCGGCAGGGGTTGATGAACTTCTCGCAGAACGAAAGAAAATTGGATGGATGGATGAAGGAGAAGTTGCGATTACACCGGGATTCAAACTTCCGGCAAAATATATTATCCATGCGGTAAGTCCGTGCTACATAGACGGTACTTATGAAGAAGATGACAAACTTCGTTCTTGCTACAAAAAGAGTTTGCAGTTGGCATATGAAAACGAGTGCGAGAGTATCGCTTTTCCATTGATTTCGACAGGCAGTTTTGGATATCCGAAAGAAGAGGCAATGCGTATAGCAGTAGATGAGATTAACGCATTCTTGTTAAAACATGATATGCTGGTATACCTTGTGGTGTTTGATACAAAATCCACAGAACTTGCTTTGAAATTAAATCCAGCATTGGAAGCATATATTGACCACAACTACATATGTGACCAACGAGAAATCGAATATGGCGACAGATATTTCGGCTCTGTGGCAAAAGGAGCACCAGGATATAGTGGTTATAGACAGTATAGGGAGCAGATAGAAAAGCAGACACGGATATGTTATGAAGCAGAAGAAGCACTAGACGAATGTTTGGAACCGGTTTCTAAAATGGAAGCCCCGAAGTTTGCTGGTGATGCGTGGGACTTTTTAGAAGAAAATGAAACTGCACTTAATGAGCGTATGCAGCATATGTCTGATACTTTCCAAGAGTATCTTCTTTATTTGATTAATCAGAAAGGATGGACGAATGCAGAAGTATACAAGAGAGCGTTGCTTTCAAAGAAATTGTTTTCGAAAATCAATACGAATCCACAGTATCATCCGGATAAAGCAACGGCGATGCGTCTTTGCGTAGGTGCCCAACTCAGTTTAGATGAAACTATCGATTTGTTAGCAAGAGCCGGTTATGCATTGTCTCCGTGCGATAAAAGAGATATCATATTCTCGTTTTTTATTGAGAATGAAGTGTTCGATATGATTGAAATAGATATTGCATTAGAAGAGCATGGATTGCCATGTTTTATTGAATAATTCACAGGTCGCTTTTACGGCGACCTGATTTTTTTATCCTTGTGATATAGTTACCTCACAAACAAAAAAGAAAACAAATGGAGGTAACAGATTATGAAGAAAGGTTTAACAGAAATCGTATTTATTTTAGACAGAAGCGGTTCTATGAGTGGATTGGAGAGAGATACTATCGGAGGATATAACTCTTTGATTACAAAGCAGAAAAAGGAAGAGGGAGAGGCAATTATTTCTACAGTATTGTTTGATGATAAAGTAGAGGTTTTACACGACAGAGTGAATCTTGACAATATCAAACCGATGACAGAAGAAGAATACTATGTAAGAGGCTGTACAGCGCTTCTGGATGCAGTAGGTGGAGCGATTCATCACATAGGAAATGTTCATAAGTATGCCAGACCTGAGGACGTCCCGGAAAAGACATTGTTTATCATTACCACGGATGGAATGGAAAATGCGAGCAGACGTTATTCTTATGACAAAGTAAAACATATGATTGAACGCCAAAAAGCAAAGTTTGGATGGGAGTTCTTGTTTTTAGGAGCGAATATTGATGCAATTGAAGTTGCGGGGAGATTTGGGATTCAACCAGAACGAGCAGTAAATTACAATTGTGACAGTGCAGGGACTGCAGTTAACTATAGAGCATTGAGTAAAGCGGTGAGTCGAGTTAGACACTGTTCTGTTGAAGAAATAGATTTAGCACTTGGCTGTGATTGGAAAGAAGAAATAGAAGAAGATTATAAAAAGAGAAGTGGTAGACGATAGGAGGTTTTCTTGTGGGTAATGTTTGGTTAGATGGAATTATGGGCGTGATTGTCGGAGATGCACTGGGATTACCGGTGCAGTTCCTTGACAGGGATGAAGTTAAAGAAAATCCGGTCACTGGTATGAGAGGGTATGGAACATTTAATCTACCAGAGGGAACCTGGTCGGATGATGGCAGTTTGACACTTGCTACCTTAGAAAGTATACTTAAACAAAAGAAAATAGACTGCGAAGATATTATGGAAAACTTTGCAGATTGGCTGGTGGATGGAAAATTCACACCTTTTGGATATGCCTTTGACCAAGGAAATACTTGTACCAGAGCAATTATGCAATATGCAATAAATGGCGATGTGGAAAATTGTGGAGTTAAAGGAGAATGGGCGAATGGAAATGGTGCCTTAATGCGCATTATGCCGGTGTGTTTATTTGCCTACGAGAAAGTAAGAGACGGGCTGATAAGCGAGAAAGAGGCAATCGGATATGTGCATCAAGTATCTGCTCTAACACACAATCATTTGCGGTCTCAAATGGCGTGTGGAATATATTACTTTTTGGTAAAAGCCATTTTGCAAAAGCAAGGAGATTTGAAGGAAACAGTTGGCCGGGGCGTACAGGATGCCAAGGCATATTACCAGAGTGATATTCAAAATTGCACAGAGTTATCGCATTATGGAAGATTGTTTGAAGTGGAGGCATTTACACAATTACAAGAAGACGAAATTAGCAGTACAGGATATGTTGTGGATAGTCTGGAAGCAGCCATTTGGAGTCTTCTTAATGCAACTACCTTTAAAGAAACTGCATTGTGTGCTGTGAATCTGGGAAAGGATACAGATACGGTAGGGGCAATTGCTTGTGGCCTAGCAGGATTATATTATGGGTATGAAGCAATACCTGACGATTGGCTAGAAAAGATTCAGTGCAGAAATGAAATCGAGGAAAAATGCTTGAAAATGTGAATCTGCTGAGAAATCACATGTACGAGTCCGTTTTTAGGGACACTGAAGATGTTATTATCTGAATCGAAGTAAATGCAATCTTATTATTCAGGAGGAAAAATCAAATGGGATATCGACATTATCACAGACATAGAGGAAGCAGTTCGGATGACTCCGGTATGGGATGTCTGGTTATGATTATTTTGGCTATGGTAGCAATGCCATTGGTAGGATTATATATGGCATTTAAAGGAAAAGATGATGGTCAAAAGGTTCTTGGTGTTGTTCTTACAATTGTAGGAATTATTATATGGATTGCAGCATCACAAGGATAATAAGGAGGAACGATAATATGGCAGGCGGATTTTTCGGAAAGATGTTTGATTTTAACAGAGACGGGAAGTTAGATTCGTTAGAAAGGGCAATGGATTTTATGGCATTTAATGAAATGACTCGAGAAGAAGACGAATTAGAAAATGCTGGATTGGATTACGACGAATTATCCTGTATGGATGAGGACGAGAGGCGTGGAGCATTGGAAGATGCAGGACTGGACCCAGATGATTACGATTTTTAAGAGGTAGAGTTATGGATTATGTAATGTCTGATATTCATGGTTGTTATGATAAATATTTGAAAATGCTAGAGAAAATCGAATTCAGTTTAGATGATACATTGTATGTATTAGGGGATGTCTTGGATAGAGGGCCGGCAGGGATAAAAACTTTGTTGGATTTAAGTGCAAGGGAGAATGTTGTTCTTCTTCGTGGTAATCACGACCATCAGGCCGGCATCTTGCTAGCAAATCTTCATATGTTGGATAATGAAGGTTGCCCAAGTGAGTTGGTTGAGTTATATGGTGTTTGGCTTTCAGACGGCGGTAAGAATACATTGGCTGAGTATTTGAAATTGACAGATGAAGAGCAAAACACGGTTATCAACGCGATTAAAAAGATGAAAAAATCTGTTGAGATTACTGTTGGTGGTAAACAATATCTGTTAGCCCATACGGTTCCGGGAGTCGAAAGAAGTGCAGAGTATAAGAACTGGACATTAGAGGAATGTATCATGGGCGAACCGGATTATGAACGGTGTTATTTCAAAGATATGTATGTGGTGACAGGTCATACACCTACGGGATTTATAGACAGGCAAAGCGTAGGACAAATATGGCAGGGAAACAACCATATTGTTATCGATTGTGGTGCAGTCTTTGGAAAGCCATTGGGCTGCCTTTGCTTAAATACAATGGAAGAGTTTTATGTGTTTTAAAATATACCACAAATTGATTGGTAGGAGAACTTGAGCCGTGCCGAAACGTGAAGTGCGATTACGGGCGGCTCGTTTCTGTTCCTGCTTATTAACAAGAAGCATGTAAAGTGTTATAATGCAAGAAAGCGATAGAATGAAAAAGAGAAAATAGTGAGAAATGTTTCTCACTCTCGCCTCACTCGATTTGACGAGATGTAAGTTTTATAATGACGACATAAGAACAAGGCCTGGTTCTAAGAATGGAGGATTTCAATGAAAGGGAAACAATTAAGAACTTTTACAGTAAATGAAAGGGAAATGATTTTTAATGTTCGCTACTTTCAGGAACTGTTTGTAAAGTTTGCGTCAAGAAAGAATATTGGGATAGGCAACTACGAGTATGAAGTTGCGGACGCTCTGTTTGTGGATAAATCTACGATTCATAATTGGCGCATGAATGTAAATGGTCCTGGCGATATTGAAAAAATCCAATCACTTGCAAAATTTTGGAACATTAATTATGAAAACTTACTTATGGAGGTAAAAGAAATGACAACAACAGAAACAAACAATAAAAAGCAGTTAACAGAAAGTGAGAAAATAGCACTTAGAAACGTATATCGAGCATTTTTGAATTATATGGTAGAGTTTGAGAATACGGCAGGATTTTTGTATGATGAGTTAACAGGATATGACATCAGACAAGCGTACGACCTATATGAAAAAGTACAGTATGCATTGAAATACGAATATATTGACCTTAAAAGAACGGTATATGATAAATTGGATACATTTGTAAATGGGGAATTATCGATAACCTTAGAGGGTGATGAAGAACGTGCATCGATGCCTATGGAACAAATTATTGCTGATACTCAAAGTATGTACGAAAGGATGATGGACTCATTTAAAGAAATTGTGGACCAATATTTAGTGTAATTACTAAAGGAACAGGAGACTAAAAATGACAGTAGAGGTACGAAAAAAGAATGTAGGTGGAAAAACATATCATTTGTATCATTACGACAATATGACCAAATTCCATTGTAGTATGTGTGGCAAAGATAAAAGGTCAAAGACGGCAGTGGTCAGGGAAGAGGATAATCACATTTTTTGTACAGAGTGTTATAGAAAAATGGCTGGCCAAGACAAAAAGGAAAAAAGGATTAAAAGAGTAGGAGAGATTGTACAACAATGTGATTGCACCCCACGCGAGGTATATAAGTGTATTCCGAGGTTAGGAAAGAGAGTCGCACAAAGTGGTAGATGTTTCTTATGTAATTCGGAATTGTCAGAGAAGTTAATAAAGGTTGAAATGACAAATGGAAAAGATGTGATTGTAGGCGATATCCCTAGTCTATATTGTTCTCACTGTGGTGTCGGAGTTGGCACGGTGGATATGTTTGCGGCTGCAAAAAGAAAGTATCCAGGGTATTATATGGATTATTTCACTATTGGACGCAAATTGGCAGAAGTTTTTACTTTAGAGGCTCTTTGGGGAAAAATAAATGCGGGCGATGTTAAGGCAATGACGAAAGACAAAAGCAAGCAGATGTTGAACCAACATGTAGGAGCACCCCAAAAGGTTGAAAAGAAAAAATATACTATAACGTATGAACGCTTGTGTGAATTGGAAAAAGAATTTGAGACTTTGAAACTTGTCAAAAGAAAAGAAGTTGCAAGAAAAATCCGTGAGGCTAGTGAAAAGGGCAATACGGAATATAAAAAAGCAAAAGAGGAACAACACAAGATTGAACAACGTATTAGTAAAATTGAGAATATTTTAAATAATACGGAAGTAATAGCAGATGAAGTTCCATTAACAACCATTGTTTTAGGAAGCATAGTGTTATTATACGATAAAGAGTATGAGGAACAAATCAGGTATACTATCGTTGACACAACACAAGTCAACAGTTTGGCTAATAAAATTTCAGATGAATCTCCGCTAGGGAAAGCGTTGCTTGGAAAGAAAAAAGGTGATGTTGTCAAAGTCATTACAAGTGGTGCAGAGTATGAGATTCTCGATATTGAGGGAATTTTAGATGAGTATAGACAAATGGCATTGCTTGCACAGAAGAAGGGTGATGGCGCGACAGTTAAGGTGGAACGAGGAACAACAGAAATTAAAGATGTGTCGCCACGACATTTTATTACACGTGTTAACGTTTTTAAATGTACAAACAAAAATCATAAACTGATTGATATTCGATGTCGTATTAAAGTTATGAGCCGTAATGGAAGCGTGAATAGTTATGTGGTACCGGGAGCATATTGTCAAGATTGTGATAAGTACTTTCTGTTGGAAACGGAATATAAGAAATTAAAACAGATAGGTGTTTTGATGTGTAGGGTAGTGGAACAAGATTTCTGGACCCAAGGTGGAAAGCAAAAAGGAAATTTCAATTTAAATCAAGAATCTGTGTTACATATGATGGGCTATAATGTGAATGCACAAGAAAATTTAACCGAGATTCAGAGACGGAAAATTTTGGAATTAATCGTTGATGAGGGTATTTTGAGTGTAGCACAAATTCGTTCTCACATACAGTGGCTTATAGAACGAAACATTAACAATCCGTCGTTTAGAGAGGCAAGACACAAGTGGAAAATCGACTGTGATTATATAGCCCAATATGGTGCTTCTAAAAGGATGTTGGTCGATGTTGATGGAATAACGGTAAAGCATTATCACAAAAGAAATTAAACGATTGAGAGAAGGGGACAAGCCATCGGGGATTGAGATACTGTCAAGGTGGCTTATCTCTAATCTTATGTGCAAAGGAGGGTGGATTTGATGACAGCACCGGTTTTGTTTGAAAAAGGATATAAACTAGAAGTGGAAATACAACAGAAAGAAGATACAGAATTTATGCTGAAAGAGGTCAGAATATACCATTATGATGATGTGTGGGCTGCTCGCAATGCTTATGAAACATTCTTTTCCAAGACAAGGGATATTGAAGTCGAATATACAGACAAGCGAATTCTCATGATTGGTGATGAAGAACTTATGGTTTTCACACAAGAGTATATTTATGTGTACCCTTCATTGGAAGAAGCAGAAAAGAAAAAAGAGAATCTCGTAAATGATTACATGGATAGAATATCCTATGATTTCAGGATGCGTCGGGATGTGCAAGAAATGGAGAGACTCAAAGTAAAGACTTCTGTAGACATTGTATCTGAACGGAGTAGAATTCTTAATATCCCTTTTGAAGAAATGGGGATGCAAAATAGAACCGTTGTAAGATTTAAGGGGTACGGAATATCAAATTTAAAAGAATTATTTGCTTTTTGGGATAAAAAAAGGAGAATGAGCGAAGCAGGATGGCCTTGTGATGGTAAGTGGCTTAGTAGTACTATGCTTGATGAATTGGAAGAATTATTGGAAAAACACAAATGGGCATGGGTTTTGAGAGATTATGAATTTGAATCAGAATCACTACAGGTAGAGGGTGTTTTTTGGTAATTACGAGGATTGCTGAATGCAAACAGTGACAAACTGTTTCAATCAGTTTGGATAATATTATTAACTTAAGGAGAAAACGAAATGCAATTAGGATGGATTGATTTTTCGAAAACAGAACGAAGTAAAATATTGAGCGTATTAGACTTATTATCTGAAAGCGGAACTTTGGATGAATTGGGTATTGCTGCAGTCAGAGATGGTTTTTCTAATATTTTCTTTCCGGGAACATCCACAATCCAAACAAGAGCAAAGTACTTTTTTGCAGTGCCATACGCCCTAAAACAACTGGAGAAAAGTAACGAAGTCAATCCGAATAAGGTCTTAAAAACATTAGATACGATTGAAAGAAATTGTGGCGAAATTTTATTTAGTCAGAACAGAAATGAAAGTGGGCTTATAGGTAAGAACTCGCTTCAAAGTGGGAATTGGGTAAAGCGAACTCCAGCCAGTATCTATTGGGCGGGACTAAGAAGATATGGAATATTTACAGGAGGAAATATTTCACTCTCTGAGTATGTACGAGTGTCATGTGCGTTAAAAGCACAGAAAACGACACTAAAAAAATTAGGCAATAGAAATGACAACGCCGAAGAAAATGAGTGTGACGACAAAAACGCGGGTGATTTATTTAATATGCAGTTTTGGAAAATGCCTCTTTATAGAGAAAATTGGATGGATGATTTTTCCATGAAACTAAGTAGTGAAGAAGCCGCTTTTTTAAAGGAACAAATTATTACATCATGTAATGGCTCGATGCTTGCGTATGTGCTTGAGAATGATATTACAGAATTTGTTAAATGCACATCATTTCAAGATATTAGTGACATTATTGATATGTTCCCAGAGGACATTCAAGAAGCGTATTGGCTCGCTTTTGCATTTTCTGATTTTATTTATACGATTCGTACAATTTATAACATTGTTATATCGGACGGTAAAAATGAAGAGGCCAATAACGAATTGGAACAATTACAACCAAGTTTTTCAAAGATTGCAGATATAGATATTGATTATATTTTAGAAAGATTAGAAGTGTTCAATAATCCGTTGCTCCGAAAATTCTTAAAACAATGTCAGGAATATATGATTGCTGGAAATGTAGAAGAGTTAAAAAAATGTATTACTTCACGAGAAGTAGATTTAAAAGGTACTAATAGAGCAAAAACGAAACATCCAGGTGAGTTTAATCCAAATGAATGGCTCGGCGGGAAGGAATTGGATTATCGTTTTTATAATACACGAACGATAGTCAGAGATATTATGGAAAGTGAGGACAAGACTAATGCTTAATCCAAATAATGACAGGTTAGATTATGGTCAGGTCCTTGCCCCACCCGACGGTTACATACTTGATTTTGCAATAGGCACAACCTATTCATTAGATTTAGATGCCCTTGTTGGTGCCTGTATTGCTCTTGGCCTTTCGGAAGAAACAGATAGTGATTTAATGAAAAATCCCATTTGCTTGTTAGAAGCATTGCGAGCAACCGGAGATAAAGTGGCACTCTTTTGTGAGGGCGGACAGATACATATGCCAAATAACGTTACTTCGCTTTATATCTTGCTTGAAAAGATGGTATTTCAGGTAAGCACAGCAAAGAAAAAGGGAATTACTAAGTATCCTTCCTTTCATCCTAAATTTTGGCTTATTAGATATGTTAACGAGACTAAAACACCATTATACCGTGTTGTTGTTCTGAGTAGAAACTTAACTTTTGATAGGAGTTGGGATGTGACTTTTACTATGGACGGAAAAGTGAATGGTCGCAAAACGCTAAAAACGTCGCCAATAGTAGACTTTGTATCTTATCTTACTAATAATTTGCCTTCAGACGAGAATGGAAAGGAAAAATCCAAGAAGATTAGAACGATAATTCGTGAATTGCCATATGCACATTTTGAATTGAACTCAAGAGAGTTTGAGGACTTTGAATTTTTGCCAACAGGCATAAAAAGTGCTTCTGGTGGGTTCCATACAACAGAGGACAAACCGTTCGCCCCATTGTTTAAGGATAGTTTTCACGAAGTATTGATAATGTCCCCGTTCTTGACGAATTCGGTAATTAGAGATTTTATTGATAGAAACAAGTATATCAATCATACAGAGTCTATGCTTTTTACAAGAGCAATGTCGCTTGGAAAACTTAATCCGAGTGATTGTAAAGATTTTAGAATATTTACCATGAAAGACGCTATTGTTGATGGGGAATCTTTGATTTCTGAAGAAGAGCAACAGATACAAAAGCAAGATATTCATGCGAAAATATATATGGTTCGCAAAAACTCTGATACGTATTTGTATTTGGGTTCTCTAAATGCGTCTCATAATGCGATTATGGGTAATGTAGAATTCACAATAATGTTGAAAACGAAAAATCGTTATTTAAATATGTATAAGTTATCAGAGGCGTTATTTAATGGTTCGGAAGATAATCCGTCAAATCCTTTTCAGGAAGTAAAACTAACAGATAATATCGTTGTTGATGAAGAACAAGAAAGGCAAAATGTTCTTGATAGTTATATCAAGGAGATTACCAGAATGAAGCCAACAGCGAGAGTTATTTGTAATGCGGATAATTATGATGTCAATGTCAATTTTGCGAAGTATGAAAGTAATGAATATACAGTTACTGTATCACCACTTCTTTCTAACAAAACAGAAATGTTAGGCGAAAACGTGTTATTTAAGTCGTTATCGTTGACGCAACTGTCTGAGTTTTACAAAATCTCTGTTAGCGACGGAACGAGTACTGTACAGAGAGTTATTATCATTCCAACAGAGGGAATGCCGGAAGATAGAGAAAAAGCCGTTGTTTCAAATGTAGTGAAAGACAAAGAATGTTTCTATCGTTATATTGCGTTCCTTCTCGGAGATAATTATGTGCTTAGTGCATTAGAAACGACAAAAGAAACGGAAACCGCAGGAATAACGGGTACGCAAAAGACGGTACAGATACCTGCTCTGTATGAAAAAATGCTTCAAACTGCGTCCACAGCACCGGAGCGTTTCAAGGAAATTGAGTATTTAATAAAGGCTGTATCGTCAGACGGTGTGATTCCGGAAGAGTTTGAAAATTTATACAATGTATTTAAAAAGGTGGTGAAACTTTAATGTCTGATATTAATGTAATGAATCAGATTGAAAAAATAGAAAATACAGTAATGTCAGGGTTAAAGGACTTTCAGAAAGCAACTGTAGTTCGCATTGAACACCTTTATAGAAGTGGCCAAATGCGAGTGCTTGTTTCTGATGAAGTTGGGCTTGGAAAGACGTTGATTGCTCGTGGCACAATCGCAAAACTTGCAAAACTTCGAAAAGAAGCGGGAGATAATTTGGTTAAAGTTGTTTATATCTGTTCAAATGCTTCGATTGCTGAACAAAATCTGAATAAACTTAGAATAACAAGTGAATTAAGAACAGAAAATACGGGTTCGTCGAGACTTTCTATGCAACACTTGAATATTTTTAAGCAAGAGAATGATACTGACCTTTTAAACAGATATATTCAATTGATACCCCTCACACCAGATACTTCTTTTAGGATGACAAGTGGCGCGGGAACTTATTGGGAAAGGGCGCTGATGTTTGCTATTCTCAGAAGATTACCGGAATTATCTTCACACACAAAAGCATTAGAATTTGCTTTGAAAGATGGTGCGAGTAGTGGCTGGGATGGTTGGGCAAAGGACTGGTACGAAAAGGAGGTTGTTGCATGTGACCAACTTTCCGGAGGAGATTATCTTTCATATATGCTAAAGAAATTATCAGTAGAATTGAGAGAAAAAGCGGAAGGTAATGTAACATACTTAGACCTCGTCATAGGTATGTGCAAAAACATCGAAAAATATGGTTATAAAAGACAGAACAACAATTATGTGATAGGGAAATTAAGGGTTCTTTTTGCAAAAATCAGTTTGGATAAACTTGAACCGGACCTTGTGATTATGGACGAATTTCAGCGTTTCAAATATCTGATTAATTCTGACCCGGAATCAGAGACAGGAATGTTAGCCAATAAATTCTTTAATTCAGATAAAGTAAGAATGTTATTGTTATCAGCCACACCGTATAAGATGTATTCGACTCTGGAGGAAATAGACGAAGAACAGGTTGATGAACATTATTCTGAGTTCTTTGATGTGATGAATTTTCTTAATATTACTGAAGATGAGAAAACTGAGTTCAAGTCAGTGTGGAGTAATTATTCCGTTCATCTAAAGGAAATGACGACAGGGGATACTACGATTCTTGCTGCAAAGCGAGAGGCAGAAGAGGCAATGTATCAGCACATATGTAGAACGGAGAGAGTATCTGCAATAGAAAATGCAGATATCATAGATGATAAAGATGTTCGCGTTCCATTAAATGTACTGGAACAAGATATCAAGTCTTATTTACAAGCACAGAAACTTCTTGAAGAAATAGGAGCGTCGTTTCACGTTCCGGTTGATTATGTGAAATCGACACCATATCTTATGTCGTTTATGCGAGATTATCAACTTAAACGTCATATTGAGAAATACTTTACAGAACATCCTGACGAGATTAATAAGATAAATAAAGATTCTTTTTGGTTAAAGAGAAAGACATTAGATAGTTACGATAAGGTACCGAATGGAAATGCAAGACTTGACAGAGTGATGGCGCACACATTCAAGGACAATGCGGAACTTCTGTTGTGGGTCCCACCGTCAAAGCCATATTATGCACCACAAGGTGTTTTTAAGAATGTAGAAGCATTTTCTAAAACCTTGATATTTTCATCATGGGAAATGGTTCCGAGAATGTTATCCGGATTGCTGTCTTATGAAGCAGAGCGAAAGACTGTTGGTAAACTGGCGAAAGCAAATGAAGCAAAAGAGGCTCATTATTTCTATACAGGAGAAAAGCGTTATCCTTCAGCACGACTTAATTTTTCTGTAAGTAACGGAACCCCTAATGCTATGACCTTGTTTTGCTTGCTATATCCATCGCAATTCTTAACGAAGTGTTATAATCCGATTGAATATATCAATCGTGGTGCTACATTGCGAGAAATTGAAAAGGATATTAAAAGCAAGATTTCAGAAAAACTAGCCAAATATGAAGCACCGAAATCGGGAGTTCAAGATAAAAGATGGTATTATATGGCTCCCCTGTTACTTGATGCACCGGGCTATGTTACCCATTGGTTAAATAGCGATGAAAATCTGACTTCATTTGAGGATGAGGAAGAAAAGAGTAGGCGACAAAAAGGATTCTTGGCACATTTACAGACGTTAAGAGAACTTTATTATGAAATGAAGTGTGGTCAGATGTGTACTCTTGGTAGAAGACCTGACGACCTTCTAGATGTGTTGACAGATATGGCCATTGCTTCTCCGGCAATTACCATCAATAGAACCTATAGTAATTATTGTAAACAAGGAAATGCTTTTCCGAGTTATCTTCCGAGCCAGATTGCAAAAATCTTTATCAATCGTATGAATACGGCGGAGTCAACAGCCACTATAGAGTTGGCTTGTGGGAAGAAGTCGGATGATGCACATTGGCAGAATTTACTTACCTATTGCAAGCATGGAAATATCCAATCTATGTTTGATGAGTATGCACATCTAATCTCTAATGGGTTAGATGTTGACCATAACTTCATTGATAATTTGCATTACACAATAGCAACTTCAATGGATGTTAGAACAACTATTTATACAGTTGATACATACAATGGATTTAAGGCTCGTGTAAATGGTAATAAAGAAAAGCCTACAGCAATTCGTTCACACTTTGCGGTTGCTTTTACAAAAGGCGATGGTAAGGAAAAAGATGCAGACAGAAAAAAGAGTGTGAGAAACTCATTTAATTCTCCGTTCAGACCGTTTGTGTTGGCTTCTACATCAATCGGACAAGAAGGACTGGATTTCCATAATTATTGCAGAAGAATTGTGCATTGGAATTTGCCATCAAACCCGATTGATTTAGAACAGCGAGAAGGTCGTATCAATCGCTTTGAGTGTTTGGCTATCCGACAAAACATTTCCAAACGATATGGAGATATTGTATTCAAGAAAAATGTATGGCAAGAAATGTTTGATGTTGCTGAAAAAGAGGAGAATGGTGGAAAAGGTTCAGACCTGATTCCGTTTTGGGGATTGACCGAACGAGAAGATATGGTGAAAATAGAGCGAATTGTACCGATGTATCCGTTTAGCCGTGATGGCCTGGCTTATGAAAGACTCATAAAAATCCTTTCTTTATACCGGTTGACTTTGGGACAAGCACGACAAGAGGAGTTGCTGGAATATATATTCCAAAATTGCGAAGACGTGGATGATATGAAAAAGTTGTTCATAAACTTAAGTCCATATTATAAAAATGAGGAAAAGATGTAATCTGATGTCCATTGTCAAACATTATTGCACAATCTCGTTGTATAATCAGTTTAAAAACCAAGGAGGAAACCGATATGAGTAAAGAAATCGAAAACTATTTTGAACTGAAGAGAGTATGTAGAAGTGCAGGATTATGGTATGTGGGAGCATTTATGATTGAGTTTCTCATGCAACAAGATAAATGGAGTAATCCGGACACAAAAAATGATTTTGTGGAATACATGTATCGAGAATGCGGTGGAACTGATAGCGACATTAACGGAACGAGAGTACGTGTCAATTCTGTAATAAGAATCATTGAATCTAGACGAGTAGAAGAAGCATTAGAATTGGTTCTGGCTGCTGATGACAGAAAACTTGGTTGTTCAGAAGCAAAGGAAAATGCCCGTGCGACATTGGAGCGTTTGAGAAACGGTGAGATTAGGTATTAAGTGTATCCTAAGGGTAACATAGATAATTTGGAGGTGCTTTATGAAATTGTTAGAAAGAATTCTCAGTTTATTGGCAGTGGTGTGTACAGTATTGATAATTTCTACGAAAAGTGTATATGCAGCAATTGGACTGTTGGTTATAGCGTTAATGAGAATTGCGGTATTGGTTTTAAAGAGAAAAAGAGGATAATACCATGTCAAATTATAAAATGAGATTGGATAAAGATGTTATAGTTATGGTTTCTGAACCAGGTGCTGATTTCACTATCGAGATGGCACAGAGATTTTATGGAGAAATCAATAGCGAACAAGAGTTGGCTAATCTCTATTCCGTGGTGAGTAATAAAGCATGGTGGTTAGCAGATAACGACTTTGATTATGAAGAAGGAACAGAACAATATAAAGAATCACATAGAATTACCCAACAGTGGTTTGCACTCGCGGAAAAATTGAAAAACGATATTTTTAGGATTCTTCGAAAAGAGGGTATTAAGATTCCGCAAAAAGGGCATGTAGTTGTACTTGAGCCGTTTATGCAGCGATATGGGTATCAAAATGGTGATGGTTGGTGGATACAAGAGAGTGATTCATAAACAGATTACGATTCGGTGGTTTGTTGTATGGAAGAATCAAACAGATAAAAGCAAATAGGGGTTTACCATGGAACAGGAGAATAGTTTATTATTTAGTAATTTATATATAAATAGAGTAAGTCTTACAAAGGAAATCCCAAGAGGAAATTATTTGAAAAAACTATCCGTAGTGAAAAGTTTGAAAAGAACAGAGGGAATATGTTTTACAAAACCAGTAACGTTCCTAGTGGGTGAAAATGGTGTTGGGAAATCAACACTAATTGAAGGTATTGCGGTAGCGTGTGGATTCAATCCAGAAGGTGGGACCATCAATTTTAATTTTGAGACCAAGGCATCTCATTCAGATTTGTACAATTATCTTACCATCAGTAGAGGGTATAAGAAGCAAAGAGATGGATTCTTTTTGCGTGCAGAAAGTTTCTATAATGTGGCAAGTAATATAGATGATATGGATGATGAACCTTCGTTTGGACCGAAAATCAAATATAGTTATGGTGGAATTTCTTTGCACGAGCAATCGCATGGTGAAAGTTTTATGGCGCTTGTGGAAAATCGTTTCGGAGGAAATGGATTATATATATTGGACGAGCCGGAGGCGGCATTGTCACCAATGAGACTAATGCGTTTGATGTGTTATATGCAACAATTGGTTAATAATAATTCGCAATTTATTATTTCTACGCATTCCCCTATATTGATGACCTTCCCAAATGCGGAAATTTTAGAAATAACCGATGCGGGAATTAATAGTGTGGATTACAAAGATACGGAGCATTTTCTAATCACAAAAAGGTTTATGGATGCTCCAGAAAAGATGATAGAAAATTTGCTGAATTAAAAAAGATTGGCTAAAATACACACTTAATAAAATGTCACAGAAGAGGAATGATTATGCAAAATAGATATGCAGGAGATGTTGGGGATTTTGGAAAATTAGGAATGCTTCGTTGCATAGAGTGTGCCGGGATAAAAGTAGGTGTTAATTGGTACCTAGTTGAAGATGAAGAGCATAATGCTGATGGAAAACATACCGGATACTTACGAGATAGAAAGTTTGTTGGCATAGATGAAGAACTTCGTCGTTCGTTAGCATTTTTGATTTACAATAATAGTAGGTCCGTCGAACAACTTGAAAGACAGGCATTGTTACAAACCGGAATTTATTATCATGAGACTTTACGACCTGTTCCAAATAATATCCGTGAATCTAGGTATACTTGGCATCAAAATGGTTTGAAAAGCATGAACGGAAGCGAACTGATATTTCTCGACCCAGACAATGGCTTACTACCGAAAAGTATTGGAAAGGGTAGCGCGAAAAGTGTCAAGTATGTGTTGCCGGATGAAATAATTGATTATTACGAAGCAGGGCATAGTGTAGTATTTTATAGCCATCGAACAAGAGAGCAATTGAAGGATTACTTACATAGATTTGATGAGTTATTCAACAATCTCCGATTAAAGGGAGCAACCATTATTGGGATTTCCTTTAAAAGAGGTACTGTGCGAGATTATTTCTTTGTTCTACAAGAGGAACATAAAACGAGAGTTTTGAATGGAATTGAAAGGTTATTACAAAGTAGTTGGAATTTGCATTTTGGTAAAATAGAAATTTGAAATTTTGGAGGAGACAGATAATGAAAAAGACTTTGATTGTTGTCGATATGCAAAATGATTTTATTGATATGGCGTTGGGAACAAAAGAAGCGGTTGCTATTGTACCCAAGGTAAAAGAGAAAATACAGGAGTATGTGAAAAATGGCGATGAAATCATTTTTACCCGCGACACGCATACTGATAATTATCTCCAAACACCTGAAGGGAAAAAACTTCCAGTCGAACATTGTATCCAGAGAACGAAAGGATGGCAAATTGCAGATGGGTTATATGTTGAAGGATGTAAAATCATAGATAAGCCGAACTTTGGATGGCCGCACTGGAATGAAGAATGTTTAGAGGAAGTTGAAATTATAGGATTGTGTACGGATATTTGTGTGGTTTCAAATGCGCTTATTATAAAAGCAATGTTTCCGGATGCTCCTGTGAAGGTGGATGCTAGTTGCTGTGCAGGAGTAACGGTAGAAAGCCACGAGGCTGCGTTAAAGACAATGCAAATGTGTCAAGTGGAAGTAGTGTAATAGGAGTGAAAATTCGAAGTTTACAAAGAGGTTAGAGAATGATTATTTTAATAGCAGGAGCATCACATACAGGAAAAACAGCATTGGCACAGAAACTGCTCGAAAAGTATAAATATCCATATCTTTCAATAGACCACTTGAAAATGGGTTTGATACGAAGTGGTAATACAGAACTTACTCCAACAAGTGATGATTTAGATTTAACAGCATACTTGTGGGCTATTGTTCGTGAAATGATTAAAACTGCGATAGAAAATAAGCAGAATTTGATTGTCGAAGGCTGTTACATTCCTTTTGATTGGAAAATAGATTTTGAACAGGAATATCTTAATAATATTAGATATTTTTGTCTTGTAATGAGTGAGGAATATATAAGAAATCATTTTGCCGATATTAAAGGCTATGCAAGTGTAATTGAAAATCGTATAGATGATGATTATTGTATTTTGGAAACGGTATTAGAAGATAATAGGCAGGTCTTGGAACTTGCGATTGCACATAAAGTGAATTATATACTCATTGATGACGAGTACAAAATAGATATTGACTTAGAGAGATAACTTTCAGTAAGACTATGAGATGAGTTGAAGTTTTCAATGAACTTACCCCTAAAATCGAACAATGCAACCTAAAGTTTACATTTAGAAACGGTGAATTGGTAGTAGGTTTTTGCTGAGTGTTATATAATCTAATCAACGCAGCGTTAGAAAAAGTAAAGGAGTTAAGATAATGACACTTGGTGAAAAGATAGCAATACAAAGAAAAGAACTGAATTACACGCAGGAACAACTTGCTGACTTTCTTGGTGTATCTCGTCAGTCAATCAGCAAATGGGAGTCAGATATTGCCTACCCTGAAACCGAAAAACTCATCGAACTTGGAAAGTTATTCGACTGTTCTATGGATTATTTGCTGAAAGAAGAAGTAATTGAAAAAGGAGATGTGCAGACATCTATTCTTACAGAAATCAGTAGAAAAGTAGTTAATCTCAAAAATAAGGACAAATCGAAAAAATTATTAAAAATTATCGGTATTATTCTGGCTGTAGTTTTAGTGATTGATATTGTTTCGATGATATTATATTTTTGTATTTTAGGAATACCTCATTAAGCAAGAAATAATTTGAATTTCCAGAGCACTTGAAAATTTCAGTTTAACGGAGCAACAAAAGTCAATTTGTTTAATCGAATAATGAAAAAATGATAGCCTGGAAAATTAAGTTCCAGGCTATTGCTATATAAAATCTATTTCTCTTGATTATGCGTAGCAAGCATCTTTTCAGTCCAAAGTTGCAGTGCCTCTACCGTCATAGATATTTTTTCTAATTGCTCTTGAATGGCAACAAAGTCTTGCAGTTCATCATCAGTAATCTCGCCGTCAGCGGTAATTTCAATTAGTCGATTCTTTTCTTTTTCAACAGAGTTTAATGATGCAAGCATTTCTAGCACAATTCTTGAAAGGTCTTTTACTTGAATTTCTGGAACGTATTTTTGACCGATAGGGCATTCATTAGAGCAGTAGTGGTTGCAGAGTTCTGGAGCATCGTAAGCCTGGGCAAGCAACAGTACATCATCCGGATGAATATTAACTCGGTCGTTTTCTATTTTTTCTAGTTTATTGTGCGATATTAAACCATCTAATTTTTCATAGCAGACGTATTCTCTCGTCCAATCCTTTTCATCTCGAACTAAAAAGTATGGATTTTGGTTTTCTTTGGTAGTTTCTTTCGACATAGCGAGAGTTCCTTTCTTTAATACTCCAAAATGGGTGAAAACTGATAGGGTTTTACGCCAAGATGGATGTGTTTGAAATTCTAAAAAGAGTATATCATAAATTCAACAAATAAAGAAGTTAATTGTTACAGACCACATAAAGAATTGAAAAGGAGAGCAGATATGGGAACAAGAAACAGAATTTTATCGATTCAACTGATGAATCGGATTAAGAGAAATCCAGAGTACGCAAAACAAATTGGTGTTGATGTAAAACTGGTTGAGCGTAACCGAACAAGTGCAGTTAAATCATAATTTAAGGAAAGAGGGATAAAGGAATGAAACATATTGTAGTTGATTTAGAAATGAATGGATTAGCAAAAGAGTATAAAGAGGAAAGACAATTCTGGGGAAGAGAAGTGATTGAAATTGGTGCTGTTGTGCTAGATGATTCCTATAATGAAATCGGGTCATTTAAAACATTGGTGAAACCACAGTATAACGACAGAATTACACCATATTACTCAAATCTAACAGGTATTACAACAGAAATGGTTGCGGAGGCCCCACACTTCGAAGAAGCATTAAAAACATTCTTTGCTTGGTGTAAAAGTCTTGATAAGCAGGTACATATTTATCAATGGAGTGAAAGTGACCTAGAACAAATTGTCAAGGAAGTTGAGTTGAAAGGCATTGTTCTTAGCAACGAAAACCGTCAACTATTGACTGATTGGGAAGATTTCCAAAAAGAGTACGGAAAGAAACTGAACCTCGATAACGCTGTATCACTGAAGAATGCAGCCATGTATGCAGGGGTTGATTTCGAAGGAAGAGAGCACGATGCTTTGGACGACGCGAGAAATACAGCGACTTTATTGAAGATAGTACGGACTCCGGAACTTTGCAAACAGGCGTTGGAACATGTTATTGATGCTCTAACACCTTCGGCATCGGGAAGTACACTAGGAAGTATGTTCAACTTTGCGGAACTTGGATTCAGTGCATAGAGGAAAGGAGAGAAAAGGAATGTTGGAATTAATATTTACTATTTTGATGTTCGTTATTTTTGGTAAAATCTTAGTCTTTGCAATAAAAGCAGCATGGGGAATTACAAAGATTTTGTTTGTGATAGTTCTCTTGCCAGTAGTGCTTATCGTACTAGCATTAATGGGATTGTTTTACATAGCAATGCCGGTACTGTCAATTATCGGTTTAATAGCATTATTTGGATTAAAAAAATAAAAATTAAAAAATTTTAAAAAAGTGCTTGCGCGGTCGCAACAACCACCTGTTAGCATATAAGTATGAAGGAGGTAAACGGTATGAAGTATCGATTAAAATGGATTGAGGAGAATTTAGGAATAACGAGAAGTGCAATTCGTTATTATGAGGGAAAAGGGCTATTGCCGACAAACACTTATAATCAACGCAGGGAATATAGTGAGGAAGAAGTGGAAGGGCTCTGGGCAATTCAGATTTTACAAGGAATGGGTTATTCGATTGATGAAATTATTACAATGAGAGATAATCCGGAGTTTGATTTTCAAGAATCAATAGGTGGAAAGATTAAGGAACTGGAAATGGTTGTGCAAGAGAAAGTAAAGCATATTAACTATGCAAAAACAATTAAACTGTTCGGAAGATTTCCATCTAGACCTAAAGAGATGGGAAGCATCACAGCAGATGAGTTTTGCGAAAAGGCTTTAAATGAATGGAATATCCAAGAAGACGACACAATGATGAGATATCAGGAACTAGCAGATTTAGTGTTAAAATCTACGGATGCAGAGTTGGCAGATTCGGAACTTGGGAAGTTGTTTGGCATCTTAAACGAAATGGATATACAATCTTTAGTGTCAGAGGAGACCTGCACTGTGGAAATGCTATTACGTCAGTTGGTTAAACGCAAAGATTTGGGTCATCAACATCCGGAAGTGCAGTTACTTGTCAAGATGATTTATGAAGAGTGGGGACATATTGTAGAAGAAGAGGTAGGGAAAATAACACCACAACAATTTGCGCGATACTATGGAACGTCATTTATGGCAGGCGATGTAAGGAAGATAAATGAAACGAAATACGGCGAGCAAGGATGCGATTTTATAGCAGAAGCAATTGCTTGTTTTGGCGGATACACAGATAAAGAAGATATGATGTAAGAAAGGAGGATAAGGATGTTCAAAGAAAATCTTGTTGTTATTGGTAGGAAAAACTTTAGGGACAACACAAAGCAAATTGACTATTTTTTGAGAGACTCTGTTGGAAGGGAGGAATATCTGTTTACAAAAAATTATTCAAATAATAGTTATGACCTGTGTAAAGGAGGTGTTCGGATAAATACTTTGTTAGTAACAAAGAGTAAAGACTATCGAATCATGAGATTAGTTGAACATCTAAAACGTTTTGTACCGTATCTCAAACAGGAATATGGATTTGTATAGGAGGAGACATGCAAGAGTATATTACAGAAGCAACAAACTATTTAAAAACAAGACCGTTTTGTGAAACATTTCTGTGTTTGTGGAAAAGGAAACCTTTACGAGACGGTGTGATGCCAGGATGGCTTACAAAATTAATCAATTGGACTATAAGCGAATAAAATCAAGGAGGTTGTGATATGAACAAAATATGGTATCTTGTTTTAGGTGGATTGGCAGTGGGTGGAGCAACATTATATGCAGTTTGTGTAAATGGCGAGCCATCCAAATACAGTAGCGCTTGGATTAAGAAACTAACTGATACACAGTGGGAAGTCGAGCGAGAACAGGTGCGACAAATGTTCTGTTCTCCGAAGTATGATGATGCTTCACGGGATGGATTTAAAAGGATTTTGGATTTGTTTGACAAAATCAAAAGTGAAAGAGATTGGGCAGGACAAACTCCATGCGGCCCAGCGTTCCATCGTGAACACGGATGGTATTTATAGGAATCTGTAAAGGATTAATCTTTGATATCAAAAACCGAAAGGCTATCTCTTATTTGGGGCACTTTGCGTATTCACAAGGCAAGGTAAAGATGATAATATGATTGTAAATAGAATTCAAACTATTGGTTCGGTAAATAGCGAATTTGTATGAGATTTCATTTTGGTTTTTTGTGATATAAATTTTTATAGAGGAGGTGAAAGGAATGCAGATGTGCCCATGGTGCGATAAAGTATACGACGAGTCAGAATATTCTCATTGCCCATATTGTTCTGGTGAATTGGTAGAAGATGATGAGGAAATTCGTCCATGCCCTGAATGCGGTGGCTGTTTACATTGGGACGGAGAACTTTGGGAATGTTCAAATTGTGACTATTCAGAAGAAGATTAGGCAACATAAGATAAGCAAAGGAGATGCACTTCTTTGCTTATCTTTGTGCTTAAATGTAAAAAAAGGTATTACAAAGGAGAAACAAAATGAAACGAACGATTGCAGTTTTAACATCCTTGATGCTTATAATATCACTTGTTGCCTGTGGAGGAAAAAACACAAGTGTTAATTGTCCTAAATGCAAAGAGGAAATTTCAAAAGAGGCATCGTATTGTAGTGAATGTGGTGCTAGTTTAAAAGAAGAGGCAAAAGAAGAAAAAGAAAATGAAGATTCTACTACAGGCACAGAAAATTCTTCGCCAGATAATGAGTCGACAGGTAATGAAAATAACACGGAACCAAAACCAGGAAATACCACACCTACAGATAATAAAACATCTAATCAAACAAGTAAGCCTACTCAAAATAACACTACAACTGAAACAAAGCCTTCAAATACAATTGATAAGTGTGATATCAGTCAATGTAATAATGCAAAAAGCAGCAATTCTTCTCGTTGGTGTTCATCACACATGTGTGGGCATAGTGGTTGCCCAAATTCAAAAGAAGATGGCTCGCTGTTTTGTCAAAGCCATAATTGTTCCGTTTGGGATTGCAAAGAGGCACAGTACAATTCTAGTTATTGTTTACAGCACAAATGTAATGAGTGTCAGAAACAAAAAGAAGAAGGTTCAAATTATTGCGCATCTCATAACTGCAATGGAAGTAATTGTAAAGCAGATAGATATCAAAACAGTGGTTATTGCCTTGCACACAAATGCCAAGACTCAAATTGTTCAAATCCAAAGCAATCTTTTTCTGACTCTGATATAAACTATTGCTCTAATCATGATTGCCATAGTTGTAGAAAAGACCGTGTTGATGGCAGTTTCTATTGTCGTGAACATAAATGCTCTGTGAGTGGATGTTCAAATGCCGGTACTAATGGTATTGGTGGTGTGATGTATTGTAACAACCATAAACCTAAATAACATTTTGCTGAAGTTGCAAAATTCTTTGAATATATTGAAAATACGGGGGCAAAAATGAATCACTTATATTATCAAAGAAAGTTAAATGATGTAATTGTCAAGTGTCCTATTGAAGCAGGAGTTGAAATATTGGTATACAATTTGTTGGATAACATTATTGATATGGACGAATATGCACTTGTAGATATTAATAGAATATGGAAAAACCAAGACAGTAGGCTAACGACAGATGCTGGTATTTCTGATATTGCAATTCTTTCAACAGATTTTGTTTTTAAAAACGAAGATATCGGAAAAGTGTATGGGTTTGTTGAAGTTAAGGCTGCGGGAGTTGCATTGACAGATACAGTTCAGGTGCGTGAACAAATGAAAAAAGTATCGCATTTTATCTATACTAACGGAATAGAGTGGAAATATTTTTTAAATCAAGAAATTAAATGGAAGAAAAATCTTAGCGAGACTAAAATCCCATATTCTATCGAGAAAATTATGGTAGATGAAAACGAATTTGAACAGTTAATAGTTGAGTTGCAAAATATAAAATGGCGAGAGTAAATGTTTAATCAGTAATATGTAATTATAATCATAACACTTGACTTTTTGTATAATAGGTGTATATTGTAATGATTTGGTTTTTTAGGCCAGATGGGTGGATTTGGGGAGCGAAAGGAGAATAAGAAGATGTATAATTTTGAGTATGTCGACAAGTCAATTTGGTCCCCAGCGAAGGAAAAGGTTGAACAGATATTGCAAGAGGTTCAAAATCTAGTCCGCCATAAGTTTACCTTTTCATACACCTTTATCGGAAGCACAAGCAGAAACATGGTAACATGTGACTTTAGTTCTAATAAAGGTTTTGATTTTGATGTTAATCTTTACATTAATGACGAAGACGACCAATATGAGGCGAAAGACCAAAAACATATTATTATGAATGCACTTAATCAAGTGGGTTGGAGATACGGGTATAGTAATTGTGAAGATTCTACAAGGGTGATTACGATGAAAGTGAAGGATACACCATTTTCAAGGATACTTCATAGTTGTGATATCGCGATTGTTAATGATTATGTTGATAAACATGGGAATCCAAGACAAGAATATATCCATTTCAATAAAAAGCAACAGTCGTATGAGTGGAAAGACCAACCTAAAGGATACAATCTAGAGAAAAAGATTGCTTGGCTGAAAAAGCAATCATTATGGAACGAAGTGCGAAATGTGTATTTATATAAAAAAGATACAAATACAAATCCGGATAAACATTCCCGGTCCCTGTTTGCAGAGGCGGTCAATGAAGTATGTCATCGCAATGGTTATACTAAATAAGATAAATTTTCTTGATATTGGCCTTGCACCTTACTACCTTAAGACGTATAATTGAGCCAAAAGATTAACCACATGTCACGGGGCAAACTAAATTAACCGCTAGGGTGAGTAAACAAATTTTCCCGAGAAAAAGTACAGAAGACCTTGTACGGGTTCGATTTTTTCGAATCCGTCAGGGTCTTTTTGTGCTAAAATTCATGCCATTCCCCTTGGTCTATGGCAAAGTTCTGGCTGTCGAATGAATTCTGCGGAGTAGAATGTATTTGTAAGAGGAAAAAGTAAGCATACAATAGGTACAGAATATCATGGGGAAGACAAGAAAATTGAAAAAGAGTAGTAAAATTAGGTTTGACAAAGCAAAATGCCTCTAGTACAATGAGTGTCATTAAATAGTCATGGGGGAATTTTGGAATGAAGAGAAAGATAATTGGTTTAATTATATTAGCAATGTTATTGTTGTCTGCGTGTGGAAAAGACGACACTCATAATCATGACCACAGCCATGAATCAGGGATACATTTGAGAGTGGGATTGTCTGCTCACGAAGGAGAACCAATGTATGTTGCGGCAGAGCAATTTGCTAAAGAAGTGCATACTAAAACAGATGGTGCAATTGAAGTGACCTTGTATGGTTCAAACCAATTGGGTAGTGATGAGGAGTTGCTTGCTTCCGTTGCAGAAAAAGGTGATAAAGTAGATATAGTTATTTCTGATATAACTAACTTCACCACATATGATGCGAAGATTGATATTTCGAAAATGCCATTTGCTTTCGGAAGTTATCAAGAAGCAAGAGAATTTATGGAAAGCGACATTCAGAAAGAAGCACAATATAGTTTGCAAAAAAGCAATATGCAAGTACTTACGCATTATACTGGCGGATTTCATCAACTGACCCTTAAAGGAAAAATGTTAAACGGTACCAAAGATTTGCAAGGAGAGTTTATTGCGACATCAAGTCATGGAATTGGAGATGTGGCAATGAAAGCATTGGGAGCAATGACAGAGAAGTATGACATCAATCGGTTACAACAGGTGTTACAACAAGGTCATTGTAAAGGATATGAAGGCACTTTGGATACGATTTATAACAATCGTATTTATCAAGGACAAGAATATTTAGTAGTAACGAATCATTGTTTTGATTCCTATCTTTTTGTAATTGCGGATAGTGTCTGGAGCACATTGGGGGACAAATATCAGGAAATTATAAAAGATGCGGCCAACACATCATCTTCGGTAGAATATCAACTTATGGAACAACAGGAAAAAGAGATGCTAGAAAAGATGAAGTCAGCCGGAATCCGTATACAATATCCAAATCAAAAAATCTTTTGGGAAAAAGTAGAGCCGGTTGTAAAAAATTACTCATCAAACTACGGAGGTTTGACAGAGAGACTAATTAATTGGAAGAATGAACGATAGATATGAATGAGAAAAGTTGTTGCAACAATGTCGTTTGGCATTGTTTTGCAACAACTTTTTTTTGCGGATACAATTCAATTGTTTTTGTATTTGTCTATTTCAAGTAATATGCGATAAAGTCGTTCCTGTTCCGCATTGCTTTTTGTGGCTAAGAACTCATAACACTGTAGTGGTATATTCTCAACAGAACTGTTTTGGTTGTCTAATTTCTCGAATAGTTGAGCGAGAGGAATGTGTAAAGCACAAGAAATTTTCTCGATGCTTTCCAATGTTGCGTTTTTTTCTCCTCGTTCTAATTGACCAATGTAGGTGGGATGACAACCAGATAATTCAGCAAGATTTTCTTGTGTTAGACCGAGTTTTGTTCGGTAATTTCGAATCCTTTGTCCAATTGATTTGGCGAGTTCGTTCATAATTGCTACCTATCCTCCCTTATGAACATAGTCTATGGATATTGAAAAAAACAATCCACAGACTATTGATATTGAATGTGGCGAGTGATATACTATAAGCACAAATGTCTAAAAATTTGTGCTTATAGTATCCTAAAAAGAAGTAGTAACTAAGGGAAAAAAGTAAAGGGAGGCAGTTTTATGAGACAGAAGAGAGACAAACTTACAAAAAAGATTAGTATCCTCGTTG
>JAEIGA010001110.1_pt1 | contig 41077 bp, 58 predicted proteins | sample 9270691 | NCBI WGS metagenome assembly JAEIGA01 (sample SAMN17057246, study PRJNA624740) | gut metagenome | biome: biome; isolation source: fecal sample | host: Bos grunniens | place: China: Xizang | collected 2019 | reverse complement strand
TTGCAAGAGATCATCGACATAAATGCAGACAAGTATGACGATGCAGTCGCAGAGGGACTACGGATAAGGCTTCACAAACTCGGCGTAGATTTCAAGAGAGGTTAAAAAGATGGCAGAAAGAAGAATGTTTGCAAAGACCATTATCGATAGTGATGCTTTCCTTGATATGCCTTTGTCGGCACAATCATTGTATTTTCATCTGTCGATGAGGGCAGACGATGATGGCTTTATCAACAACCCTAAAAAGATTGGGAGAATGATAGGTGCGAGTGATGACGATATCAAACTACTTTTAATGAAACGATTCATAATCGCATTTGAAAGTGGAGTGGTGGTCATCAAGCATTGGAAAATCCACAATTATATACAAAAGGACAGATACAAGCCTACCGTCTACCAAGAGGAAAAAAGCCTTTTGGCAGAGAAAGAAAACAAGGGGTATACCGATTGTATCCAAGATGGATACATTGTGGATACACAGGTTAGGTTAGGTAAGGATAGTATAGTTAAGGATAATATAGAAGAAATATATAAAGAAGAAATTTCTTCTCCGACTCCGTCTACGAAGCCTATCCGTCACAAGTATGGTGTCTATAAGAATGTTCTCTTAACCGATGAGGAGATGGAGAAACTCAAGGAAGAATTTCCAACGGACTACCAAAGCCGAATCGATAGGTTGAGTGAATACATTGAAAGCAAAGGTGCTAAATACAAAAGCCATCTCGCAACGATTCGTGTATGGGCAAGGAAGGACAAGCAGACAGAGGTTAAGACAAAATCGGCATACTGTATCGAGACAGAGGACGTTCCTCTGCCGTATTAAATTAAATCAAAAGGGGAAAAGCAATGGACTTATCATTATTTGCCGATGGACTTGAGGCAAAATCAAAGGAAACCATCAAGGTTAACGATGGAGATTATACACGAGATGGTCTCTTGTACTGTGGAAAATGTAACACACCGAAGCAAAAGGTTGTGGATATTTTAGGCAAGGTATACAAGCCTTATGTCCTCTGCCGATGCGAAAGTGAGCGTCAAGACCGAGAGCAGGCTGAAAGAAAGCAAAGGGAATTTAATGAACGAGTGCGATATCTTCGCAAGGTTGCTTTTCCCGAAAAGGCTATGGAGTATTGGACTTTTGCAAACGATGACCTTTCGAACAAGGAATTGACCGAGATCGGGAAAAGGTACGTTGATAACTTTCCGCAGTTTCGGAAAGAGGGCAAAGGACTTCTGCTCTATGGCAACGTGGGAACGGGCAAGACATACCTTGCTTGCGAGATTGCCAACGCTCTTATCGACAAGGGATACACCGTACTTGTCACAAACTTCGCAAGGCTTGCAAATACCTTGCAGGGAATGTACGAAGGCAGGCAAGAGTACATAGATGCCTTAAATCGTCATACGTTGCTTGTGATCGATGATTTGGGCATTGAGAGACGTAGCGAGTATATGCAAGAGACGGTGTTTAACATCATTGACGGAAGATATCGTTCGGGACTCCCGATGATCATCACTACCAACCTAACGATAGACGAGATTAAGAGACCCGATAATATCGGCAATATGCGAATCTACGATAGGATTATCGAGAGGTGCTTCCCGATAGAGGTTAAAGGTGGCTCTCGCAGAAAAAAGAAGGTATGGGACACATATGACGAAATGAAAAATTTATTAGGAATAGGGGACAAACAATGACATACTTTGAAAGATTTCAAAAAATGGACATTCACGACTTCGCAATGTATATCGAAGCAAATGGTTGTGAAAGGTGTCCGATCTATCGCAGATGCGATGCAAGGACTAAAGAAGAGTGCCTTGAGGATATCGAGGAATGGCTTGAAAGTGAGGTAGACGATGAGCAAATACAGAAACCGTAAGGTAAAGGTAGATGACAAACTTTTCGACTCTCGGAAAGAAGCACGAAGGTATGTCCATCTCTGCCTCGCACAGAGAGCAGGGGAGATAACAGACCTACAGACACAAGTGGTATTCAATCTTATCCCTGCACAGTATGAGGAATGCAACGAGGTTTACACCAAAGGCAAGCACAAAGGTGAGCTGAAACGAGGCAAACTTCTTGAGAGAGGCGTGGACTATGTCGCAGACTTTGTCTACAAGACGAAAGATGGCAAGGTGATCGTGGAAGATGTCAAAGGCTACAAAGGTAGTGGTGGCGCATACTCGGTGTTCGTGCTTAAACGAAAAATGATGTTATTTATTCACAATATACAAATAAGGGAGATATAAAAATGGACTTAAAAAAGACAAAAGACAGAGTAAAGGTAATTCTTGAGGAGATTCCCGAAACGAGGAACTCCGATAATATCCTCTACAGAGAGGTTTGCAAGCAGATAGCAAGAGAGGTTGGTGAGGATTTACACCATATCGATGTGCTTTCCTTCTTCTCGGTGCTACATAAGAGTGCTTATCCTTGCTTTGAGAGCGTTAGGAGAACAAGACAGAAACTACAGGCAGACTTTCCTCATCTCTCTGCCAATGCCGAAATTCAGTTGTATAGGGCAGAGAACGAGGAAGTGTACGAACAGTTTGCCATAGGTGGATAACAAGACTTATAGAAAGTGGAGTATTTGAAAAATGACCAAAGAAAAGCAGATTGAGGAGATGGTTATAGCCCTAACCGAGTCACAACACGAATTTGATAAGGCTTGGAAAGAGTGCTTGCACAACAATGCTCCAACGCCCGATAGAGAAAATGTATTCTATGCAAAGTATCTCATCGAGAATAAAGGCTACCGCAAGGCTTCCGATGTTGCGAGGGAGTTTAGGCAAAGAATGAACGAGAAAATGGGAAAACACACTCATTTGCTTGGCAAAGAATATGTGCAAAGAATTATGCGAGAAATTGAAAAGGAATTTTCGGAGGTTAAAAATGGATAATTTATATCAAGAAGAACTTGAAAAATCGGCAGATAAAAAAGAAGTGAATGTTTCACTTGACGATGACGGAATTATGAAAGTGCTGATGTGTTGCCACGCAGGTCGCAGTTGCAGAGAATGCCCTTATGATGAATTAGACAGCCCAAGATGCCGTGATATTCTTTTGAACGAATGTATAGGACTTATAAATCGTCTCAAAGCAGAAAAGATGAATGTTGCGAGGGAGATTTTAGAGGAAATTGAGGAAGGGCTTGATAAATATTATGACGAGCGTGTCCGTATTACCAACCCCGCCCTATTTAATTATAGAATACAAGTCGCTAATGCGATACACGAGCTGCGTATGAGCATTAACGCACTCAAAAAGAGATACACGGAGGAAGGGAAATGAAGATTGAAGTTGTAGCCCGTGTGACTTATACCGTGAATCTTACCGATGAGGATATGGGCAAAGTCAAGAAGTTTTTGAAGGAACACGAGGACAATCTTCCGTCTTTCAATGACGATGAAAATATTTGTTATGCAGTTTCAAGTCTTTACGCCGAGGGCGAAATCTCTTTGTATGATAAGGGAAAAGCAACTGAGTCTGATTTCTCTACCGAGGAATTTTATTGGAGCGAATTTGAGGATAAATCGCCCGAAGAAATATTGGAAAGCGAGGACACGGAATGAAAATAACAATGGAAATACCCAATGAAACTGTGCTTGTAACTGTATCAATAGTAACACGAGACAAGAAAAATCCACTCAATCTACGCCTTGGAGTAATGCCTATTGCAACAGATGACTTAAAGGACGGTAACACTGTAGATTTCAAGACTGCTTATGACAATATAGTAAAGAAAAGCGAGGACACGGAATGAGAGATAGGTTGATTGAACTTTTAAAGCAAAAGTCCTGTGTTTATATGCCTTGCGACAGGGAGTGTGGAGGGTGCGGAAATGTTGAGATGTACGATGATAGCATCGAAAGCATAGCGGACTATCTTCTTGCCGAGGGCGTTATCGTACCGCCTTGCAAGCTGGGGGATAGGGTGTATAGCATTACGGAATGTTCTTGTGAAGATATTGACGGCGTACATACGGAATGTGAGTTTTACGGATATGGTATAGACGATAGGATTTGCACCATTCCAAACGGTTCAAAATGTCCTTATCAATATCGAATAATAGAGTGCTATGTAACGGAAATGAACATTTTTATGTTTGCAAGAATGTGGGGGAAAGATGTATTTGCCACCCAAGAGGAAGCCGAGAAAGCTCTTAAGGAAAGGAGCGAGATATGACAACGCTTGAAAAAGCAATTCAAATATACGGCAAGGATATGCAGTTGACAGTTGCCGTTGAGGAATTATCCGAACTGATCAAAGAGATATGCAAAAATAAGCGTGGAGCAAACAACCGCAAGGACATCATAGAGGAGATGGCGGACTGCTACATAATGCTTGAACAGTTGGCGATTATCTTCGACATTCCTAACCACGCTATAAACGAAGTGGCGAGCCAAAAGATTGCAAGGCTTGAAAAAAGGCTTGCGGAAAGGAGCGAAAATGGAACTTAAACGAGATGAGATTATAAAGGCTTTGGAGTGTTGCAAAAGTTTTAGAGATTTTTATATGTGCGACATATGTCCGTATTGCAGGCTTGAATTGGCAGACGATGAAAATTGTACAAACAGATTGTCACAAGATGCTCTCGCACTTATCAAGGAACTAACCGAGGAGAATGAAATGCTCAAAAAAGCAAAATACATATTCTCCACCGTGGACTATTGTGCCGATGATTTGGCAGAGGCTCTTGAAGAAAACAAAAGACTTACCGAGGAGAACGAGAGGTTAAAAGCCGAACTCAAAAGCAAGACGCTTATAATCACGAAAAAGGAGAAGAAAAATGATAGAACGAGATGACGGTAGATATATCGGTGTCTGCGATATCTGTGGTACAGAGACTCCGAGATTCAAGACTTGGGATAATGCAAGAGCATACATATCTCGCAATTGGCTTACCAAAAAGGTTGACGGACAGTATGAGCATTACTGCGAGGACTGTAAAAGACAGATAGAAAGGGAGCAGAAGAAAAGATGACAGCAGAAGCATATCTTGATAGGATACGAAAAATCGATGCGATCCTTGAGAATAAAATCGAGGATCATCATCGGTGGGTTGAGGTTGCCAACGGTCTCGGTGGCTTTTCAGGTGGTGAGAAGGTGTCTTCCGGAAGAAGTTTCGACAAGCTGCCGAATGCCGTAGCAAAGTATTGCGACATAGAAGCAGAGATCGCAAATCTCCGGCAAGAGAGAAAGGCTATCATCGAAACCATTGAACGCCTACCGACCACAGAGTACAAAATCATATACAAGATATATGTACTCGGACTCACCATAAAGGAAACGGCACATTCTCTTAAGACAAGCACAGAAGCCGTGAAAAAACACAAGAGGAAAGGCTTAACCTTAATCGGTGAGATGATATGAAAAAAGGGGAAGGGTTATTTGCCCTTCTCCTTCTTATCTTTTTTCTTTCGCTCGTCTGTATAAGGTGTGTTCTCGTCGATGATCCATACACCGCCTATCTGCATTGCAGGTATAGAGCCGTTGTAAATCTTTCTCCGTATCCTTGAGACATCTTTGCCGACCTTCTTCGCATATTCTGTGACCGATATGTATGCCATTGCTTTCCCCTTTTAAAGTTTTTATTTTATTATAGCACATCATCGTGCCATTGTCAAGTAAAAAAATAAAATTTATTCTATCTGTGAGAGTGTATAGCGTATATATGGGCGTTTCGGAGCGTTGCGATCATCTCAAAATCGGTGTCGGTCTTTGCAATGCCGCTATACAATCTCACGGTGTCAAGGTTTCCGTTCTTGTCAAATTCGTAATAGCCGTAAATCATATGGTCAGCGTTCTCGTCTTCCATCTTTGACATTGCTAATTCGTGAGCGTCTCGCTTCAGCCTGTTGATTTCCTTCATCGTTTCAAAACCGTGAAATCTGCCGTCACAAAAGGTAGGTATAAGTTTCATTTCGTCTGTTCTCCTTTACAAATCTATGAATATCGTGCTATCGTTGATTATTTTGAATCCCTTAATCGGGGAGTGATAGAAAGGTGCTTTCTGCAATTCCTTATCATTCTCAAAGAAGAGGAATTCGTGGTGGGGATAAAGTGATCTTAAATTTGCGATTGTCATTGTTCGTTCTCCTTTGCTTTTTTCACAAGATCGGTATATGCCGATTTTGATCTTTCGTAGTATGCCGTACCGAGTACGTTCTTGACCTTTTCCTTTAATTCGGGAGCATACGAATTGCGAATTACTTCCTTCTGTGTGCTTCCCATTGCGATTGACAAGCCTGTTGCTAAATCGATTGCGTGCCAAGTTTTGGTGCTTGCATTGCGATAGTATGCGATATCGACTCCGTAGTTGGTGTAGACCGACAAGGTGTTTTTACCAAAGTGGTAGCCGTTAACCTTTCGTGCGATAGGCTTTCTTTTCTCGTCAAGCTGCAGGGTGTAGAATGTTGTCTTATTCATTGTTATCTTCCTTTCTTACGGACTTGTGACCGTTACCTTTCGGTAGTTGCATTACCGAGGAGATGATCTCCTCGTCACTCTGCATCGTCAAACATATATGCTACATAGTCTCCGTTGCCGTACTCGCAGTCGAGACATCTTCCGTCCTCGTAGTACCTTATGAGGTAATCGTCTTCGAATCCTCTGTTTGCCTTTTCGACTGTTACCGTCCAACCGTTTGAAAGTATGTATGTTTTCATTGTTGTTCTCCTCTCAATATATCAGGTGGTAGTTGAAATCGAGTATCTTCTGTCGGTGGTCTCTTGCCATTACCAATGCCGTTTTGATGTCTATCTTGCCTTTGGAGAATCTCCATATCATCTCGGCTAACTCATCGACCATATCGTTGTACTTGCAATACTCGTCTCGGTCTCCATCGGTGTTAAGGATTTCATCGATTGCTTTCATCTTCTGCATTTCGCAGTCGGCACATTTCTGTAAGATGTCCATAGGTGTGATTGTCATTTGTTTGTCCTCTTTTCGTTTGTTTTATTGTGGGCAGTTTAGCCGCTGCCCATCGGCTTGGGTTGCGTTATATTGCTTTGCCTTCTGTTGTGCCGTCATCGTATGCAATGTATGTAACCTCGGTAGCCGTGTCAAAATGTTTTAACACCGCTATCCAATTTTCAAAGTCCTTCGTGTCCTTGGTGTAATGCTGTTCAATTCCTCCGTGATACATTGCTTCGAAATAAGTAACCTGTTTCATTGTGTTTGTCTCCTTTTCGTTTGTTGTTTTTGTTGTGTTCATTGCCTTTCGACGATACTATTATAGCACGATATCGTGCTGTTGTCAATAGGTTTTTCGAAAATTTCCAAAAAAATTTTTCGACCATCAAATTCCGTACCCAAACAGACACTAAAATACCCATCGGTACACCAAGATACCCTTCTGTAATCTTGAATATAGAATATCTACTATGTTATAATTATGATGCATAGATAGGTGGTAGCAGATACGAAAAGGTGTCTGCTATTTTTGTTTGTGCGATGGCATAATTCATTGTCATAATTTTGACCAACGAAGCACCAGCACATTGGTAGTGTGTTAAATACGATTGTCCCCATCGGGCGTAGAGAGTTAACTTCCTCTACTCTACGCCTATGGTGCAAGTTGGGATATATCAGGAAAGGAGATAAGATATGCAGAACAGTAATAAACTGACTCCGAAACAGGAAGAATTCTGCAAGGCGATAGTATACGATGGTTTGTCGTTCTGCGATGCATATCGTAAAGCCTACGGAGCAGAAAAGTATAATCCAAATGCATTGTATGTAAAAGCAAGTAATCTTAATGCTATGGATAAGATACAGTTAAGAATAAAGCAGATGAGAGATAAGTTAGATAATCCGAGAATAATGTCTGCATTACAGAGAAGAGAACGCTTGACAGAGATAGCAAACAATTCGCCTGATGAAAATGCACAGATGAAAGCAATTGATCTGCTCAATAAGATGGACGGAGAATATGTCACGAAGATCGATGCCGATGTAAGTATTGGTAAACTTGAGGACTTACTATGAGTTACACAGCCGACTTCCTCATAGAGAGGAGAAAGGCAAAGTGGGAAGAAAACCACAGTATTGAATATGACCGTCAATTAAGAGAAGCCATAGCACAGGAGATAGTTAAAGACTCTGCATTATTAGCAGAAGTTAAAAGGTATCCCGAAAAGCTGATTGAACTTGTGTTCGTTGTGGTAGACAAAGGTCAACGGACGATGCCGTTCTTTTTGAACGATGTGCAGCACGATTTCATCGACAGATTAAACAAAGCCATCGAGGACTATGAGAGTGGTCTTATAACGGATATATGTCTATTGGTGCTTAAGGGACGCCAGCAAGGATTTACCACGGTTGTGACTGCATACCAAACAGCCTTTGCAATTACACGAAAGAACTTTCAAGGCTATACTCTTGCAGATAAGACTGATAATGCCGAGACGATATTCCAAAACAAGGCTAAATTCCCCTACGGGCAGTTGCCTGATGCACTAAAACCTACGGAGAAATTCAATAACAGGAAGCAATTGCTATTTGAGAAGATTAACTCGTCTTGGGCAGTGGATACGGCTACAAAAGATGTAGGTCGAAGCAGAACGGTTAACTTCTTCCACGGTAGCGAATGTGCCTTTTGGAAAGACGGTATATCCCCTATACAAGCCTCTCTCGGTGAAGCCTTCACCAAGAACTGTATAAAGATATATGAGAGTACGGCTAATGGGTATAACGACTTTCAAAAAATGTGGTCATCAGGTGTCCATATCAATTGCTTTTACGAATGGTGGAGAACGAAAGAATATCGGATATCCTTCCATAACGAAGAAGCAAAAGAGGATTTCCTACACTTAATCGATATCAATGAAGGTTGGGTATGGGAGAGACTACGGTGGTTGAGAGATGAAAAGAAGTTAGATATAGAGCAAATCTATTGGTATTGGAAAAAGTACGAAGGGTATTTGGAAAAGGATTTACTTAAACAGGAATATCCTTGTACACCGCAAGAAGCCTTCCTCTTATCAGGAGCGAATGCCTTTGATACCTCGGCTATCCTCGATAGGCTTGAGAGAATACCAAAGCCTATCAAGGTAGGATACTTTACCTATGACTATGATGGTCTCAAGATAACCAATATCAAGTGGTGTCACGATAAGAATGGATACATAAAGATATATGGTGTTCCCGACTCACCAAGAGTGACAGAGTATGCTCTTTCGGGAGATACCGCAGGAGATGGTAGTGACTATTTCATCGGTTGTGTTGTCGATGCCAAGAGTGGCGAACAGGTAGCAGTACTTCGACACCAATTCGATGCAGATCAGTACGCCAAGCAGATGTATTGCCTCGGTAAGTATTTCAAAGATGCTCTTATCGGTATAGAGGCTAACTTCGACTCATTCCCGATAATGGAGTTACAGAGATTAGGCTATCCTCGGCAGTATGTCCGTGAGGCACAAGATACCTATACAGGAAAGACGGAAAAGAGATTCGGCTTCAAGACTACCTCTCTAACAAGACCAACGATTCTTGCAAGGTTAATTGCCATTGTGAGAGAGCATTGTAATACCATCAATGACAGAGATACCCTTGAGGAATTGCTGACGATTATCCGTAACGAGAAAGGTCGCATAGAAGCGCCACAAGGTGGTCACGATGACTTGATGATGGCATTGGCAATAGCACACCAAATCAAGGAGCAAGTGGTCTTCACGGAAGATGTCATACAGATGCATTCGTCATACTCCTTCAATGCAGAGAGACAGAGAGAAACACAGTATGACTATGGAGAGACAATAACTATAGTATAGGAGATAATATGAGTATTTGGCTTTATTTAATCGGTACAATAGGTAATATAGTATGCTTTATGCTCGGTGCTTATGTCGGTACAAGAGTGGTCAACGGAGAGAAGATAAACCTTCCTAATCCCGTTAAGATTATTCAGGAGCATAAGGTAAAGGTAGCAGGAGATGCAAAGCTGAAAGAGATAGAAACCATCATAGAGAACATTGAGAAGTACGATGGTACTCCCAATGGGCAGAAAGAGGTGAGGTGAGTAAGTGAATATAGAAGAAATCAAAGAAACAGAAGTATGGTCACTATATGAGCAAGGTAGAAACTACCATCGTAGAGTGGGCATATATACCGACACAGACCGAAATTATCGTTTCTACAATGGTAATCAATGGGAAGGTGCAAAACTCGGTGATGTAGAGCCTGTACAGAAGAATTTCATCAAGCCTATCGTCAAGTACAAGGTATCGGTAATTCACGATAATCTGTATGCTATCAATTACTCCTCACAGAATTACGAGAACACTGCATTCCGTAAGCAAGCAGAGAGGTATTGCGATATCCTCAATGGCTATGCTTCAAAGGTATGGGAAAAGGATAAGATGGACTTCAAAGGTCGCAGACTGACTAAAGATGCCGCCATCAATGACGAGGGTATCATCTATGTCAATTGGGACACAGAGAAGATGCTTCCCGTGAACGAGATCATCAAGAAGAACGATATCTACTATGGCAACGAGAACGATGACGATATACAGAATCAACCGTATATCCTCATTCGTAAGAGAATGCCCGTAGCAAATGCAGTTGACTTTGCCCTTGCCAATGGTATGTCCAAGAGCAAGACCGAACTTCTTGTAGGAGATAACGATAACTTCGAAGAGAGTGGTGATGCTTCCAAGATAGAGAAGGACAATATGGTCACCATCATCTACAAGATGTACAAAGAGAAGGGTACAGTACATTTTGCGATCTCTACAAGGTATGTCGATATTGTAAAGGATACCGATATGGGCTTATCCCTTTATCCCATAGCACATTTCAATTGGGAAGAGAAGGAAGGCTCTGCAAGAGGTGAAGGTGAGGTAAGATACCTTATCCCTAACCAAATAGAGGTCAATAGGACAGAGGTACGAAGGGTACTGACGGTCAAATATCAGGCATATCCACAGAAGGTAGTTGACTCAAGCAAGATATCGAATATCAATGCCCTTAATACTGTCGGTGGCATAATCAAGACCAACGGACAGCCTGTAGACGATGTTAGGAAGATAGTCGGTACATTACAACCTGCACAGATGTCTCCCGATGTCAAGCAGTTGCAAGACGATTTGATAAGCGTAACGAGAGAATTGGCGGGTGCGGGAGAATCGGCTACGGGAGATGTCAATCCCGAAACAACGAGTGGTAGAGCAATACTCGCAGTACAACAGGCTTCACAAGCACCGATGACGGAGCAGAAGGAATCCTACAAGAACTTCATCGAGGATATAGCGAGAATATGGCTTGAGTATTTGATTGTATACTCGGAAGACGGTATCAATATGGAAGAGAAGGTACTCAATCCACAGACCAACGAGGAAGAGATACAGATGGTCAATGTTCCTCAAGTGGCTCTCAAGGAACTGCAAGCCTTCGTAAAGGTGGATATCACGCCTAAATCGGTATACGATAAGTTTGCCCAAGAGCAGACTCTTGAAACCCTTCTTCTTAAGGGCTTCTTCAATGCACAGAAGTTAGGCGAATTCAAAGCCTATGTAAATGCTCTTGATGATGACTCTGTTGCTCCGAAGATGAAACTGATGGAGATCATCGATAATATGGAGCAGGAACAGCAGAAGATAGCAATGATCAATGCAAGAGCGCAACAGATGCAAGCAAGAGCGCAGCAATTCCTCTTTGCCGACCCTAATGGTCAAGCAGATATGGTAGCCGATGCACAAGCACAGTTGGCAAGGCAAGCACAGATGCAAGGACAGATGTAAATGCCGAAAGGCTTTATATATACTCCAAACATTTATGAGTAAAAAAGATATGGAAAATGTGAGGAAACAAACCTCGTTTAAAAAATAGGAAAGGAGTTTTCTATGAACGAAAACGATATCATCGTAGAAGATAATTCTACTGAAATTGTGGACACAACCACCACAGAAGAAGTTGCGGAGATTAAGCCTACTCCGAAAACCTACACTCAAGAAGAAGTAAACGAGATTGTAGGACGCAGACTCGCCCGAAACGAGGCAAGAATCAAGAAGGAATACGAAAAGAAGTATGGAGAACTTGAGACTGTCCTCAAGGCAGGTTCGGGACACGATAACGTGAAGGATATGACGAATGCCTTTAGAGATTTCTACAAGGGCAAGGGCATTGAAATTCCCGATAACAAGCCGACTTACTCGGAAAGGGAAGAAAGCATACTTGCCAAGGCTGAAGCAGACGAGATCATCAATGCTGGCTATGATGATGTAGTCGAAGAGGTAGACCGACTCGCAAAGATAGGACTCGATAAGATGTCACCTAAAGATAAGAAGGTCTTTATGGCTTTAGCGGAGTATAGAAAGAATACCGAAAACTATAACGAATTAAGCAAAATCGGTGTAACCGAAGATGTATTCAATAGCAAGGAATTCAAGGAATTCTCAAAGAAATTCAATCCTACCGTTCCCATTAAGGATATCTATGATATCTACAACAAAACAATACCAAAGAAAGAAATTAAACCAATGGGAAGCGTTAAGAATGTCATAAGTGACGATAGCAAGGTCAAGGACTTCTACACAAGAGAAGAAGCAATGAAATTCTCAAGAAAGGATTTGGATAAGAATCCCAAACTTGTCGAGGCTATCGAAAAATCAATGACGAAATGGTAATGCTTCCTACAGAAAAGAAAGGAAACATTAAACTATGTCAGTTATTAACTTTATTCCGACTATATGGTCGAAGAAAATTCAGGACAAACTCGAAGAGGATTGCTCTCTTGTAAAGGATTGTACGAGAGAGTACGAGGGTGATATTCAGTACGCAGGTGCTGTAAATATCCTTATGGCAGGTACTGCTACCGTTAAGGAGTATACGGGAGCAGATATCAATTACGAGGAGATGAGTGACTCCAAGCAGACTCTTCTTTGCGACTTCCGTAACTACTTTGCATTCAAGGTACACGATGTCGACAAGGCACAGTCGATGAAGGGACTTCCCGAAAGATTTCAGGAGGACGCAGGTCTTCAGCTTATGCTCGCAAGAGAACACGCAGTTGGTACTCTTGTAGCAGGCAAACTTGTCTCCACCGTAGATAAGGCGGCAGGTAACACCACCGCTTACAAGGAAGGTGCTACCAATACCACTACTGCTACCGCAAAGACGGGTGCAGAGATCAAGAAGGCTCTTGACGACGCTCTTATCAAACTTCAGGAGAATAACTTCCGTGGTACTCCTATCATCGAACTTTCTCCCCGTGACCACTTCCTCTTCAAGGATTACCTTGTAGAACTCAAGACCGCTAACGATGAACTCATTAAGAGAGGCGTTGTCGGTATGTACAGCGGCGCAGAGGTAAAGGTAACCAACAACCTCTACAAGGATACTACCAACACCTATTCTATGGTTCGTTCGAACAAGGCAATTGCCTTCGTAGGACAGATTGATTCTGTTGAGGCAGGCAGACTTGAGAAGCAGTTTTCCGACTACATTAGAGGTCTCGATGTATTCGGCACGAAGATCATCAATCAGGATCAGATTGTCGTAGTAAAGATTCCTCTTAAGTAATTAAACTACATAAGGGTAAGGGAACGGGAAACTGTTCCCTTATCTTTTTTAACGAAAGGGTATAATATGAAACACGAATTATTTTTACCTAAACCTATACTCAAATTTTATGAGGGTATAAAGGTAACGAAGGACACGAAGGTCAATTATGAGACCGAGACGGTCAAACAGGAACTGAAAAACCTTAAACTTGATACCATTGTTACCGAGGAAGGCAACAATTCCTATAATACATACAGAAGCAAGACCTATGTGTCAATAGACCTTAACGAAGGTGATATACTCCTCTTTGACGAAAAGAAGGGATATTACCTTGCAACCAACACGGTGTCATCTATCGATGATGCAATAGAAGACATAACCTCGTTGAAGGATATTCCGAGATATACAGACGAAAATTCACAAGAAAGTGAGTGAGTAAATGTTTGAAGTAAGTGAAGACTATGTAATAAATGTGACGAGAGGAGATGCAGGTGCGTTTACTCTCAAGGCAAAGAACGAAGATGGCACGCCTTTTGTCTTTGAAGCGGGTAGTTTAGTCCGTTTCAAGGTGTTTGAGAAGAAGGACTGCAACAATGTCGTTCTACAGAAGAATGTTTCCGTACTTGCCAACGCTACAGAGGTGCAGGTTGTCCTTACCGAGAGTGAGACGAGAAACATCTGCAAGGAAACCATAAGCAAGCCCGTAGACTATTGGTATGAGGTAGAACTTAATCCCTACAATAATCCGCAGACCATTGTAGGTTACGATGATAACGGAGCGAAGATATTAAGGCTCTATCCCGAAGGTAGAACGCTCCCCGAAGACGAAATTACCGAGGAAGATATTCCCATTGTAGATAACGAACTTGACCTTGCCTCGATTCGCCCGATACAGAATCAGGTGGTTGCGAGGGAATTTGCAAAGGTTAACAATAAAATACAGTACATTACTCCCGAAATGTACGGTGCATTAGGCAACGGCGTAGTTGACGATACCGATGCAATACACAAAATGCTTAACGATGACAAGAATGCCCATCTCCCGGTACTGCTTTCGGGAAAGTATGCTTGTTCAAGAACTATCACGGACACCATAGGACACACGATACTCCCGAATAGTGCAGAGATCGTTGCGTTAGACGGCTTCGTTGGTGAATTCCTCTTTGCTGTCAATCTCAATTCTGCGAGACTTAATCAGAGGAAATTCTCTTACTGCGTCAATTTGGATTGCAGAGGCAAGTGCAAAGGCTTTAACCTCGCAAACAGTATAGGCAACAAATTCGACCTTGTAGTGAAGAATGCTACCACAAACGGTTTTTACCTTAACAGAGGTACTGATACGCCTATATATGAGAACGAAATCGATGTAAGAGTGGATTACATCGGTGGTGCAGGTACGGGAGCAGGTGTATATGTTAGTGGCAATGACAATATGTTCGGCAATGTGGTAGTTGTAAACTATCCTACCGCCATAGAGAATTTTGGTAATTCTCACTACAAGTATGTCCATTGTTGGCTTGACCGAAATGCCGCAAGTGTGTATAACAATTCCGTTCTGTTAAAGGATACTGCCAATGCACCGAGTGCTACAATCGACTACTTCTATGCAGATACCTATAAGACGGGTGTAGAATGCCCGAATTACGCTACTGTCCATATCGGTACATACTATGTATTGAGTGGCAAGGAAGAGATGGAATCGGGTGGTGTCACGGCTACAAAGCACACAGTATTCAAACGTGGTAGTGGTGGCACATTAAGTATTGATGTGCTTGAATCCTATGAGAAATACGACGCTTTTGAGATTATAGATAGCGTAACTGCACTTCCCTACATAACCATCAAGGAAGGACATTGCTCCGACTTCGTGCAGACTGCTCCTATGCTTCAGTTAATCTTCCCTTGTAGCATCACGGAGACGTATACAGCATACGAAAGCGTACCTTCTGCAATAAAAACGAAAATAACAGAGAATGGTGGCACGGGAAATGTACAGTTATCTCCCATTCATATGGGTGGTACAAGAGGCTTCATAGCGAGAAACAGCCTTGTAAACAATCTGTTCGTGTCGTTCTATACGGGTGCTAACTATAGCATCGGTGAATGGAAATCTCTCACTCTAACTTAACGGAAAGGAGATACGAATATGAAAGCAAATATTTCTTCCAAGAATGTGGAAGGCGAGGTATCGAGTGCAGGTGTCATTGAAGGTGGCGTGCTCACACGATATGCCGTAGATGGTGCTGATGGTGTCACACCTCTGCTCCAAATATTTGAAGATAACTATTGGTATGTTTCCTACGACTTAGGTGTGAATTGGACTTCTCTCGGCATAAAGGCTACGGGAGAAGCGGGCAAAGACGGTAAAGATGGTGCTACGCCTCGCATAGAGAACGGCATTTGGTGGATAGGTACTTACAATACAGGTGTTAGAGCAAGAGGCGAGAACGTAAATTGCTACTCGTTTGACACGCTTACCGATATGTACGCATTTATTGCCGATCCCGAAAAAAGGGCGGTGCTTGAAATCGGTGATAACCTCTTTGTAATAGACACCGACGTCCCCGACTATTGGTGGGACGGAGAGCGAGTGCAACCTCTTGAAACACAGAAGGTCTTTTTACAGGACTATGCAAGAACAACAGATGTCAAACTCACGGGAAAGGCTTCAACAACAATTGGTGGCATTTCACGAGGTAAAGACTACATCAATACGCCTATTACTACGATATTATCCGATTTGCTATTTCCTTATATTCCGCCTACAGATGTTTCCTTGAAACTTTACGACGGAAATGGAGACGAAATTTTAGGTGTATATGAATACGGAAGGGTGGTTAACGCAACAAAGGCTAAAGTTTGTTTTACTCAAGGCTCAAAGGATATTACCTCGCTCAAGATCGAAACTCCGCAGGGCGTAAGGTGTTTTGCACAAACTACCGACAATACGGCTGATGGATATGTAGAATCTATAACAGGTGATGACGATGACGATCCCGTGCAGTTAAGCACAACAATTCGACTTGACGGAACGAATGACAAAGATATTACCTTGACTTTAAACGATGGCGAGTCAACCGTAGTGTTGACGGAAACCGTTTCATACAGATACTACAATTATGTAGCAGTAACGACGGACACTACCGTTCCTACGAAGGCAACGTCATCGGGTGTAGAAAGCATCGACGCGTTGTCCTCGGCTACTATAGAAACACAGGATAACACTTATATTTGGTTTTTAATGCCCAACAAAGAGAAAACCACCATTAAGCAGTATGCATTGACTTCGTGGAACGATATGATAACAACATATGAAGGTGAGGTTCCCTTTACCACAAGTACGGGTAAAAATGTAACCTATCACGCATATAGAACGGACAAAATGATGTCCGACTCCGCAGATTATTGCATCAGTTAGGAGGAGCATTGAATGGCAACAAAATTAGGATTCTCAATAGAATCAAGTTTAGCGTCTAAACACCTAACGGACGCAAAGTATATTAAAGGTGGCTTTTGCGTGGTCGATACGATAGCCGAGAGAGACGCATTGGTTGTGGCAACAGAAACTCAAGACGGCACAATCGTAGACGGCTCGGAGTGCTTTTGCCGAGATGATCGTGTTAGGTATGTTTATGATGGAATTAATCACAAGTGGGTAGTAAAGAGTGACAATGCGTTGTTGGCTATTTGTGCGATGGAAATAGACTGTTCTGTATCAGATTTTTATGATTTGAAATATGAAAATCTATCGTTCAAACGACTCGACAAAGGTCACGAGGGTGAAGATTTTGGTATTTCGATTGACTATTTTAATCGCACACCGAAAAAAGATGAGATGTTCAGTTGTACCGTCATAACCCAAAAAGATAGGCTATCATCGAGTGCAACGTGCAAAGTCACGGGATTTAGAATCAACAACGAAGGTGATACTTACGATAGTTTGGAAAATGCTCTTTCGGTAGGAACGCAAGACTCCGTATATGTAACAATAGAGGCTATTGAATTTGCCACGGCATATAACACCTTGGTAACGAATACCATAATGGAAATTAATTGTTATATGCCTGATTTGTTCGATGAAAACGGAAAGCCCGATTTACTACGTGTATGTAATCCCGACACAATATTTGGCTTCAAAGTTTCATATTTCAATCGTAAGCCGCTACTTGGTGAGATATTCAATTGCGACATTTTTACTAAAAAAGATAATCTTCAAGGCTCTATGTCTGCCAAGGTTATTGGTTATGGATATAAAGCATCTGCTCCCAACGTACATTTGGCGTCTTTGGAGGCTATTGAGATAGTACCAACGAGTGGAAAACCTGTACAGATTATGCTCAAGGCAGACGAGATGGAGAAAGCCTCACAACCGAGTGGTAGAGTATTCAGCCAAGAAACTCTCTACAAACTCCAAACAAAATATAGGGCATATGTAGAGAGATGTGAAAAAGAAGTCACCGTGGGAAACTCACCTATCAGCCCTAGTTACGTCGTTGAAGATTCCGTTTCAGCGCCTACATTTGATCCTTACGGATATGACTCTTATGATAGGCTGAGAATCGCCAAAGGTTGGTGCGAATACAATAAAAATGCAGACGGAACATACGAAATATTAAAAGACCACTTCACAATAGAAAAAGACAGACACTATGCATCGGTAAATCAGCCTTTCGCACACATCAAGGACAATTATTGGTGGATAGGTGACACCAACACCAATGTAAGCGTAGATGAGAATGCTCCACGATTTGAGAATGGTTATTGGCGAATAGGTGCAACCAATACCTATGTTGATAATAAAAGTTTTGCACCGTTTATCGTTGACGGCAAATGGTGGATAGGCTCAATAAAGACTAGCTTTAGTGCCTCTGGACTTATTCCTAAACCAAAAGACGGTAAATGGTGGATAGGTGACACTGACACAAACATTCAGCATTGGGTAAGTTATCACTCTCGACTCGGTTCGGTTGCTGTAAGAACGGCTGATGGCAATGTAAGAACGGGTACGCCGAGAGACAGCACAGACTGCGTTAATCTGGGTTATGCTAATGGAAAATATGCTCCTTCAGATCATACTCATTCTTATCCAACAACAGATGATGTGAAAGAGCTTATAAACTCCGCACTAGGGGGTATTGTAGATGGAAAATACTAAAACCTTAAAAACCAAATTAGCAAACCTCGCCGATGCTATTCGTGAAAAGACGGGTAATACAGATAAACTGACACTTGATGATATGGTTACGGAAATTAATAATTTAGGTGGTATGGAATGGGTAAATAGTGGGGTTACACTTCAGATAGCGGCAACGCATTTGCTCTCTCCAAAAGTACAAAGACACGGCAACGCTGTTATTGTTTTTGCGTTTCTTCAACTTGAACAAACCATAAGTGAAGGAAACACAATTTTTACCTTTAATGATGATTGGAAAGCCAAAAAAAGAGTGTCAGTAATGATGATAGAGGGTTACAAAGTCGCTCTGGAGGAAGAGTATATCAGTTATCCTTTTGCTGAAATGGAAGCTGGCAGCACCGCTCTACGTTCTAGGAATAGTACACGCAGCGGCACTAGTTTGTTTATCAGTTTTGGCTTTGAGGCAGAACCATTGACTTAATAAATTACTGTACCCACACTAACAACGAAAGGAAACAAAAATGGAAATCAAACTATCACTTGAACGAAATCGTTCGGTACGGATTTCGGGTGTAGCAATAGCAGACGAGGAAGTGGTACTTTCCTTTGAATCGGGAGCATTCAACCTTGATAACCTTGTGGTCAATGTTTCCAATGGCAAGGAGAGCATAAGACGAGAGGTCAAGGGCAGAGTGCTTGACATCTCTCCTCTCTGCAAGGTCGGTTGCGTAATCGAGATCAATGCCGAAATTACTCTCAAGGATAAGACGGTTAAGAAATGGGATATAGAGCCTCTTGTCATAAGAGAGTGCGAAGGTAAATCGCAGATATATCCCGAAATCGTCCTCTTGAGAGAAGAGGTTGCTACTATGAAGAAAATCATAAAAGAACTCAACACAAAAATCAACGATACTATGTAAGGAGCGAGAAAAATGAAGAAGACTATTAAGATTTTTATAATGGCTATGGCTGTGTCCTTCACCTTGTGCATTCCCTCTTTCGCAGTTGAGGATACAGAGGTTATCCCTACCGAGGATACCACCGTAACAGAAAACGCCACAGAGAGCGAAAATACGCCCTCTACGGAGATGCCCGACTCTATGACCACCGAAGATGTCGAGAACTATTGGAACGGCTTCAAGGATATGATCACGAACTCTTCCATATGGGCAATGATTGCCACGGGACTTGTTACCCTGCTTGGTAGCACGGGCGTGATAAAGAGTGGTCTTAAGAAGATTGTCGAACTTGTAATGGATAAGGCAGATACTGCGACCATTAGGGTGGCTCTGCAGGGAATGGAAACGGAGCTGAAGAAGGAATACAACGCACAGTATGGCGAGATATCCGAGAGGCTCAAGGCTTATGAGGAACGCATCAAGACCACGGCAGACAACGAGCAGACTCTGTATGCCGTACTCGCTCTGTTTATGACTAACTGCAAGATACCCGATAGTGCAAAGTCGGAGATCATCGCAATGCTTACGGGAATCAAGAAGTATAGTGGCAATATCGGTGAGATCGTAGAAAAGGCACAGGCGGTTATCGATAAGACGAAGGAGGAGAAGATTGCCGAAGCACCTGCTACTCCCGAACTTGACAAACTACTCAACGAGGAAACCAATAACTATATGAAATTGGGGTGATTGAATGAAAAAACTATCCGCATTACTTTCTTGCATAGGTTTCATCATTCAGTATGTTATACCCATCATTCTTTTTGGTGATGTCATTCCTTATACCCACGAAGGTATAGCGGCAGGTCTCACGGGAATGGGATATATTGCTTGTGGACTCGTTCTGTACTTCCTCACGAAGAAGATTACGGAATGGATACACGAAAGACCGAAGTCTACTTGGAGAGGAATTATCCTCTCCATCTTCCCCGTGGTATGGTGGCTTGTGATATTCCTCGTTCTTGGTTGGGTGAGCAATTTCCTTGTCACCTTCGCACAGTATTGGGATAAGGTAATTATCTTCATCATAATCGGCAGAGGCTTCTATGTAGCGGCAGAATCGGTGTATAACATTGACTCGGAGAAGAAAGAGGTAACAAATGAGTAATCCTATAGAAACCTATAGTACTGTAGCGAACGCACAGAACAAGTTTACTCAAGCCGTAGTGAAATTCACGAAGGACTTTTTCCCTTTCCTTATCCTAATCCTCAACATTCTTCTCTCGTTAGGCTCTAAACTATTCAAGACTTGGCTTGAGAATCCCTTTACTCCCGACTTTTTCATTTCACTTGGTACTAACATATTGGCAACGATGTTCTGCTATATCTGCTTTATCAAGTATGGCGAGGACAACGAGAAAATGTGTAGTGATACATATCGCATAAATGTTAACAAATGGAGTGAAATGTCGGGAATAGTGAGGAGCAAATACTCCGACAAATTCATTGAATATTGCAAAAGGCTTGTGGACGAGGAAAGAGACGAAAGGAGACATTCGTATATAGCAAATTATACGATGATCTCGGTTGAAACATACGAAAAGGAATACAAGCATAAGAGCAAGGCTGAAATAAAAAGGCTCGTAGAGGAAGGTAAACTTTCTCCCAACGAGGCAAAGTATATCAACAAGGCAAATGCGACACACAAGGTTAAGCCGATAAATCCTATCCTTATCTTGTGTGGAGTGCAGACAAAAAACATCAACGATGTAGGCAGAACGGGATTGAGCAATTCGGTGGTTTCGATACTATCAAGACCTTTATCCACGTTCGTCATTACTGCTTGTCTTACTATGTTCAATGGAACTTGGGTAGGCATTGGTGATGCTTCTGCCGTATTCGATATGATCTATTCCGTTCTTATGATCGTTGTGGCATCATTCGCAGGGTATTCTTCGGGTGCGACAACGGCAAAGCAGACACACGATAAAATCAAGGGTAGAATCTACTTTTTGGAGAGATTTTTGAACAATAAAAAAGAGGGTGACTAATGTTGCCCTCTTTTGTTGTAAAGGAGAATTATTGTGAATTTAAAAGAAATGAAAACAAAGGTGCTTGGACTCATCGAGGAACTTTCCCCCACGAATGCCCTCTTGACCGATGACGATGACATTGCCACGAAACTGAACAATGTCATTAATCAAATTATGTTTGAGTGTTGTCGAATCAAGAAGATACCCAAGTATGTGAAAATAGATGTGTCGGCAGGTGATGTAATCGACTTTGCCGATTTGGAAAAGGCTTGTGGCTATGAGGTACAGCAGATAAAGACAGTAAATGGTGTTGCCTATGAGCCGAGAGCAGACGGTACTGTATACAAGGTGCTTGAAGACGGTGCTTTGGAATTCGATCTGTATGTATATCCCGAAAGAATCACCGACAAGACGAAGGATACCTACGAATTCGAATTAAGTGCAGATATCCTTGAGGTTATGCCCTTTGGCATTGCAGGTGACCTGCTCAAGACTGATGTAAGTGCTTCCTACGGCAATGTATACTCCACGAGATATGAAAATATGATAAACAGAATCGACACAAGGTATGCACAGACCACGATTACCTTTGAAGGTGGGGTGACTCTCTAATGGCAAATACGGGAGATATCGTACCGAGAATGTACGGTAGTTTTAGAGGCGTAGATTTTCGGGGAGAGGAAGTAAACTATACTCGCTCTCCCGACAGCCTCAATATGTGGAGAAACTACAAGAAGTTGTCGAGCATTTCAACGAGACCTGTTTTAAAGAAACTTCATTCGTTTGACGAAACGATTCATAGCGTCACGTTCTACAAAGGAAAGACGATGGTGCATAGTGGAAAAACACTTTACTCCATAGAAGACAATACAACAAAAAAGATTGGCACAACCACAAACGAAGGTGGAATCGGCTTCGTATTCAACGATAAATTCTACATTGTCGGTGGTGGCAATTACATAGAATGGGACGAAAAAAACTTTAAGGACTTTAGTGTTGTTAACACGCTTACGGGTTACATACCGACCACAACGATAGCAAAGCGTTCTACAGATGCCACGATAGACGGTGGTAAATCCTTCGCAGAGGAAGCCGATCCCGAATATGCGAAGGGAAGAAAGGCTTCGGGTGGAACGAGGTATGAAGATATCAATATGCTTTCTCCGTTCCGATACAACACTTTCTGTGGAGATGGTCAAACAACAACCTTCGAACTCGATGCAGGAAAAATCGAAAAGGTCGAGGCTGTAACTGTAGATGGTGTAGCAAAGAACGGTGGGTACACGGTTGATGTCGATAAGGGAACTGTCAAGTTTGACGTTGCTCCCCCTGCTCCTTCTACGGTTGGTCAGGACAATGTCAAAATCCTTTTCAAGAAGACCGTGCCAAACTATTTCAATGCCATAGCAAATTGCACCATCGTGAGAATATTCGACAACAGAATATTCTATAGTGGCAATCCTGATTATCCTAATTTCTTTTGGCATTGTGCATTGAACGATGCGACCTATATAAGTGACCTTGACTATTACAAGGAAGGTCAGGACAACGGTAAAATAAGGGATATGGTGGCAGGTAACAATGCCCTTTGGGTATTTAGAGAGCCTACCGATTCGGGTGCAGATGTATTCTACCATACGCCTTATACTGACGAGACCTACGGAAAAATATATCCTTCCTCGCATTCGAACATATCTCTCGGTTGTGTCGGCAGAGCAGTTAACTTTAACGATGACATTGTCTACTTTAGCCGTAGAGGAATGGAGGGTATAAGCGGAGATATAACCACGGAGCAGATGGTTGCTCACAGAAGCAGTTTGGTAGACCGAAAACTTGTCGCAGAGGATAACTATAGTGATATGGTGCTTGCCGAGTGGCAGGGATATCTGCTTTGCTTTGTTCCCATAGGAGATAATGCGAGTGCGGTATATCTCGCAGATGCAAGGGCAATGTGGCAGAACGAAAACCATTACGAATATGAGTGGTACTATTGGGAACTCCCCCACAAGGTCACAAGTGCGGTTGCCTACGAAGACAAGATTTACTGTGCTACTCCCGATTCGATACTTGTGCTTTCCGATACCAATGGAATGGCAGATTGCGAGTGCTATTGGATAACACCGAAGGATAAATTCGATACTCCCTACAAGCAGAAGACCACAAATAAAAAGGGTTGTGTGGTCGAGGCTTTAGGAGATTTCTCAATCCTTGCTAAAACCGATACCGACACAGAATTTGACGAGATCGGAGTATATTCTTCCACAGATCATATCGTAAGCAGAATCAAGAAGAAGAAGTTTAAGGATATCCAAATGAAGTTTTACTCCCAAAGTGGATTCTCTCTTGAATCCGTTACACTTGAAGCCATCGTAGGTGGCTACATTAAGAAATAGAGGTAATTGCGATGATAAATGAAGAAGGAAAATATGAGATAGACACAAGCACCGAAGAATTCAAAAACATCGAAACCAACAGAACGAACGACCTTGCCTATGTTGATAATGTGTATGGCACATACGATGAGAAGACGGGTACATTCAAGGGTGGTTTGGGTCAGCAGTATGATACTGTAACAAATCAACAGATACAAAATGTCAAGGACTATGCCGCCGAGCAGAGTAAAATTCAACAGGAGCAGACCGACCATACCATCAACCAAATCAATCAGCAGAAGGAGCAGTCGGGCAAGGACTACATTCAGGAAGGCTCTGCCGCCTATGCAGACTACCAAAAGGCTACAAACGCCTATGGTGTCAATGCCGAGAAGATGGCAGAGCAAGGTATGATAGGTGGTGGCTATTCCGAGTCATCTAAAGTGGCAATGTACACTACCTATCAAAACAGAGTCGCATCTGCGAGAAAGATATATAGCGATGCCATTCTTAACTACAACAATGCGATAAAAGACGCACAGATTGCCAATAGTGCGGCTCTTGCAGAGATTGCTTTCAATTCACAGCAGGCACAGTTGGAGTTGGCAATGAACGCCATTAACAAGAAGGGCGAACTTGTCGACAAGATTGTTTCCCAAAAGAACGCTATCAATTCTCGTTACGATACCATCTATCAAAATGCTATTGATAATCAGTACAGATATGATACTCTCAACGAGAGCAGTAGACAATGGCAGGCTGAATTCGACAACGCCTCCAAGAACGATGCCTACGATATGGTTATGTCACTAATTAATAGCGGTGCAGGTGCCTCAATATCCGATGAACTGATAGCCAAAGCAGGTCTATCGAGAGATGTTGTAGGTGCGGCAATTGCGGAATACAATAGGAAAGCCACCGAAGAATCTAACCTTAACAAATCCTCTATTCAAAGTAACAACCTCAATATGGTTATGGAACTTATCAACAGCGGTGCAGGCGGTGCAATATCCGATGAGATGCTTGTAAATGCAGGTATAGATAGGAACGCTGTTAACGCTCTTGTAGGAGCATATAACAAGGCTGTAGAAGAGTCTACGAAGAAGACCAATTCGGCTCTCAAGAGTGAAGCGTTTAGCCGTGTTATGTCAATCATCAATAGTGGCGGTGGTGCAGGTATATCCGATGGATTACTCACGGAAGCAGGTATTACGAGAGATACTGCAAACGAACTAATCAATGCGTATAACAATGCGGTGGCTAATGAGAACAAAAAGACCGATGCCTCTCTCAAGAGTACGGCTCTTGGCAATATTCTTACCATCGTATCGGCGGGCGGCGGCAACAAAATAACCGATGATCAGCTCAAGGAAGCGGGTCTGACAAGGGAAGCGTTGAACGACATAGTCTTTGCACAAACCACGTTGAAAGATTCTTCCAAGAGCGAATCCGAATTCTCTGCTCGTATGACATTGGTTTCTGCGGTGATTAACGGTTATGTTCCTACAGAAACGGACTACGCCGTTGCAGGCTTGACCGATGCGACATCAAGGAAGCAATTCCAAGAGTTTATCGAATTCGTTGAGAAGTGGACAACCATTACGGAATAATATCAGATTAGGAGTGATACTATGGCGTATGTATTAGAAAACCGATTAAAAAATAAAAAGGTATCCGATCAGATAGCCAAAATAGTCAAAGAAGAAAAAGAACTTGACAGTAAGTTTACTACAGACATTGCTCCCGTGGGTAAAAAAGAGAACCAAGAGGAGAAATCCTCTTGGTTTAACTCTGCTACATTTAATGACGGATACCAATTTGGTGATGTTGCCAAAGCCTTGTTAGGTACTACGGGTGACATTAGTGTCGGTCTCGTCAAAGGTGCAGGTCGATTGGTCGAAGGACTTGTAGACCTCGGCACATATGGTGTCGGTACAGTCGGTAAATGGCTTGGTGATGACGAATTTTACGAAGATGCGAAAAAGGTTGCACAGTATAGTGCTGTAGACGAGTGGTCGAAGCCTGCCGATGACGCTCTTGCTCCCTATTCCTTATTAGGCAAAAAGTCGGACTCTGTCACAGAGGGACTTGGACAGGTCGCAGGTTTGATACTTACGGGCGGTGCATTAGGTGCGGCAGGTGTAGGTAGTACGGCGGCAAGTGCAATCACTATGGGCGGTATGGGACTTTCCTCTATGGGTGGTGGAATGAACGAAGCCTACCAAAGTGGAGCAAGTGATGGAGAGGCTGTAGCCTACGGTGCTATCGCAGGTGCGGCAGAAGTTTTATCGGAAATGCTGTTTGGTGGCTTGAGCAAGGCATCGAAGGTGCTTGGTGTTGGTAAAGGCTTACTCGACGTAGACGATGCAATTGCAAAAGGAGTCACAAGCAAAATAAAAAACACGCTCTTAAAGAATACCGTGCAATTGGGTGTCAAAGCAGGTGCAGAGGGCGTAGAAGAGGTGCTTTCGGGATTTCTTCAGGCGGCAGGTCAAAAACTTACCTACGCAAAAGAGGAAGACTTTGGCAAACTCATTGAAGACCAAAACCTTCTTGAATCCTTCGTTGTCGGTGCATTAACGAGTGGTATTTCACAGGTAGGCGGTATGGTGAATTCGACTGTGAAAGGCGAGGACTATGTCTCAGGCTACACAAAGAACGAGCAGAAGGTCATCGATGCCGAGGTTGCCAAGATCGTTGAGCAGAGGCAGAAGAACGGAGAAAAGATTTCCAAGCCTGAACTCGGCAAAATCGAGAAATCCGTCATAGCCGATATGGAAAAGGGATACATTTCCATAAACTCTATTGTAGATACTCTCGGAGACAGTAAGTACAAGAGCGTTATCGAGCAGGAGTCGAAACTTCAAGAGAGAAAGACGAAACTACAGAGCGAGATTGACGAACTTAACCATAAGCCGAATTTCACAATGGCAGACCAAGATAAACGTGCCGAATTAAGAAAAGAATTAAATAGTGTGAAGAAGGAACTTTCTTCCATCGATGTCAAGACGGCGAAAGCACAGATGTCGAGTGATGTAGAGGCACTTCTTAAGACCGAAAGAAAAGGCAAAGGCTCTGCTCTATTGTCTTCCTATGCAGAAAAGGCAAAGGCAAAAGAGCAATTCTCTGTTGACATTGAAAAGGTTGCTCCCGAAAAGAAAGCAACCTACCAAAGAGCAATGGATAGTGGCGTTTGGAACAACACCAATAAGGCACACGATTTCGTTGACCTTGTAGCCACGGTTGAGAATAAGACGGGCATTAAATTCGACTTTGCCAACGATGCGAAACTTGCTGAGATGGGATATGCCGTACAGGGTGCGAAGATAAATGGCGTAAGAACGAAGGATAGTGTTATCCTCAATGCGAATTCTTCCAAATCCCTTGAAATCGTTGTCGGACACGAGGTTACACATACCCTTGAGCAGACCAAGAATTACGCAGCATTTAGGGAATCCATTCTCGACTTTGCCAAGTCTAAAGGTGACTACCAAGCAAGGTATGATGCTATCGTAAACCTTTATGTGAAGAAGAATGCCGATGGTGGCGTACTCCGAGACAAGAAAGGCAATATGGTTGCGAAGGACAGAGTCAAAGACCTTGACATTGATGGTGAGATCGTTGCAGACCTTGTCGGTGAATATCTCTTTACCAACGAGGCATACATCAGGAAACTTTCAACCAACAGAAACCTCTTCCAAAAGGTTTGGGGCGAGATCAAACACCTTGTCAAGATGGCTACCGCAGGCTCAAGCGAGCAGAAGGAACTGCTTCGTGTGCAGAGGAACTTTGAAAAGGCATTTAGCGAGATCGCAGATGGTAACCACATCTTTGCCTCGGACTCCATCAAGTACAACCTTGCGGCAGTTGAAACACACAAGAAGGAACTTGAGAACAAGTATTCCGTAGAGGACTCATCTGTCGAACTTGAGGAACTCCAAAAGAGGTATGATAAAATCACGGAGATTTGGGAGAGAATCGGTGGTAAACTTGACTCCAAATTCCTCAACGAGTGGAACGAGAAAAAGGGAACTGACCGAGCATTCTCCGTATTCAAGAAGCAAGACGGATACAAGTACAACCTTGAACTTTCCACGATGTGCAAAAAGGGTGTGCCTCTGTTTGAAGCAATCGACAAAATCGTTACCCAAGAGGTAATGAAGGACTTAAACACCGATACAATCGGCAAGGCTGAAAAGGAAATCCTATATGATATCCTCAAGAAGCACAGTTTCGATATCCCTTGTGCCATCTGCTATGTCGAACAGGCAAGGCAGAAGGAAGGTGACATCATCAACAAAATGCTCAATGGTGATGGCAAGGGTAAGATAGGTTGGAATGAAACCTTGTCTAAAATCGAAGCAAAGATGGCAGAAAAGGGTGTCGAGTATAAATTCCCTAAAGTCGATAGGAGCATTGCGACGGAAAACTACACGCCTGCAAATCTCACGATGGACGAGAAGACACAGAACGCCTTTTATGAAGCCCTTAAGGAATGTGCCAACGAGGAAATCACCAAAAACAACAACGATCCTAAAAAGAAAACCAAGAGACCTCTCATCAAAGAGGTTACTCCCGAAAACGTAAAGAAATCTCTCGGCGGTAAATTGAGTGGTAACCTATTAGTTTATGAGGTGCTATTCAACGAGCCTTCCTCAAGATTTGCTATTGACAGAGACATTCTCTATTCGTCAATGACATCGAGCAACCTCACAAGACTCCACAACAGATTATACACCTTGTTCAATTCGCAGGGTGGTGTAGGTGGCTACAAGACCAAGCAGACTCCCGTGGTATATTGGGGTGACCTATTAGGTACGAATTGGAATACTTCCAAACTTCGCAACGAAGGTGGTATGAGAAACCAATCTAATAGTGACTTCCAAATGTACACATTGCTTGACCAAGCACAGATGTACATAGATATGACCGCCAAAGGTTATTATCTCCACGCCTACACGAAGGTGCTTTCCGAACTGAAACTGTTCGGCTTGTCCAACGGCAAAATCAACGCTTCACTTATACCGAAGGTAAGAGGAGTATACGATGCAAATGGCAATCTCGATGTCGAGAAAACGATGGAGAATGCCGGACTCGATGCAGACGGGAATCTTATCTTCGATGACATCGAGGGCATTAACCACGAAGAAGCCTTTATGCTCATAAGGGATAAGAACTACAGTAAGAGTGTAGGTGGCATCTGTATCGGCTATAGTGACAATCACATTGCGAAACTCCTTGATACTCCCGAAGTACAGTTAATCATAGGTTATCACGATAAGACCAATGACCTCGGTAAAAGATACAAGGGTGCAAAGTATGCGAAGAACTATAGAGGTTTCAACGAGACAATAAGGAATTCCGATGGCAAGACAATGCACAAGAAATTCGGTGATTACTTAAAGAAAGCCGAAAAGCATTTCAAAACCGAAGGAGAGATTTTTGTCGGTGAATACACGCACAACGGAAAAACCTACAAGGCAAACGATATCCCCAAGTTAGCGGCAGACCTTTACCTTGAGGATTGTGTGAAGAATGATTGGACTCCTATGTACTCCATAGGTGGTATGAACTTCTCTACACACACGAATTACTACAAACTACTTGCCGACTTCAGCCTTTACGATAGCGAGGGCAATTATGCTCCTCACAGAAAGGTTTCCTACAATATGCCCGATAAAGTGCCTTATCTTGACGAGAACGGCTCAACGCAGTATATGGACACGGAGACCTATATCGAGCAAGAACTCGCAAAGGAAATGGAACTTCGTGACTCCCTTGCGAATGCTTTGGCAGACAAGAGCGAAGATGGCATAATCCCACAGTTTGTCAAGAGGGTAAACGAACTCCACGCAGAAGACCAATTCTCTCTGTCGGGCAATAGTGACGCTCCTCAAGGCAAGTACACGGGCTTGGCATATGAGGGTAAACCGATTGCACCTACCTCGTCAACCACTTCGTCAACCACTTCGTCAACCGAAACGGAAACTCCTACAGAGGACATTGCTCCTTCTGTGGATAATCCCGTGGATAATGTTGATGCTCCCGAAAGGATAAAACTGTCCGAGATAAAGCCTAATTTGGAACAGACCTCTACAGAGAATGTCACCGAAGATGTCGATGCAGAGGAACTTCGTAATATGCAATTCGGTGTCTATGATAGACCTGAAAACACCGAAACGATTATAGGCAAAACTGATCCTAACGGACACGCCAAAGTGCTTGGTACACGACCTATTACTGCTCCTGTTGCGAAACAGTCTACAACGCAATCGACACAGACCACAACGCAAACCGACAAGGTTGCAAGGGTTAAGACCGAAGCACCTACGCCTGTCGAAAGAGGCAAAAGAGAGTGGGTAAAGGTGCATTTTGGTGGTGCTGATTTAGTCGTAGAAGACATTGCAAAGAAGACCAAAAACAAGGAACTTGAAGCGAAGTTTCACGCTATTGCGTTGGCAAACCAAAAAGCACAGTATATGATTGGCAATGGTGCAGAGGGTGTTAAGTCTCTTACATCAATTATGGATAGGGTTACGAAAGGCTATAAAAAGCCTCAAGAATTTGTCGATTATATGTACCATATGCACAACATCGATAGAATGACTCTTGACAAGAGGTTTAAGACCAAAGACGGACTTCCGATGGAAAACAAGCCTGTTATCGGTTACAATATGACCGCAGAGGAATCGAGGAAAATTGTTGCACAGTTGGAAGCCGAGAATCCGTGGCTCAAGGAAGTTGCAGAAGATGTCTATGCGTGGAATAGGCATACAAGGCAGATGATGGTAGATGCAGGACTAATCTCTGCCGAGACCGCAGAACTGTGGGAGCAGATGTATCCTCACTATGTGCCTATCACAAGAGAGGGCTACAATGGCACAAATGTCAATGTGCCTTTGGCTACCAATAGGACAGGCGTAAATGCTCCCGTGAAGAGAGCTGTCGGTGGTGATGGCAATATCGAATCTCTGTTCCATACAATGGCAGAACGGACTATGCAAATCCACAGAGCAGTTGCAAGAAACCAATTCGGCTTGGAATTGAGGAAGACATTGAACTCCACACAAACGAGTGAAAACGCAGACCTCGATATAGATGATTTAACCACCATCGATACCGATAGCACCGATTTGGTACAGCCTGCCAAGAACGGCAAAGCCCCGACCTTTACTGCCTTTGAAAATGGCAAGAGAGTAACCTTCGAAATCACCGATGCATTGTACGAGGCGTTGAAGCCGAGCGAAGTGCGAGATATGGGTGGTGTGTTAGGCAAGGCGGTAAGAGGAGCAAGTAAACTCCGTAGAAATCTTATTACCACATTAAGTGTAGGCTTTGGTCAAAGGAATCCATTTAGAGATATCAAAGATGTTTGGTTTAACTCCCGACACGCAATACAGACCTATAAGAACATACCTAACGCAGTCAACCAAATAATAAAAAATGGTAAATATAATCAGGAATTTTTGCGGAACGGTGGTGAAGCTGAAACATTCTATGATACGAAAACGAGAGACTTCAAAGAAGAGGATAGCCTACTCAAGAAGGCTCTCGGTATACCGTTCGGTTGGATATCGAAGGTAAATAACTTTATCGAGAGAGTGCCGAGACTTGCCGAGTATATTGCGTCAAGGGAGAATGGGGATACCGAAGCGAAAGCAATGCTTGATGCGGCAAGGGTAACCACAAACTTCCAAGCAGGTGGTGATTATACCAAGTGGCTTAACAGACACGGTTGCACTTTCCTTAATTCAGGTGTGGAAGGAATGTTGCAACAGGTCAGAAATATCCGTGAGGCAAAGATGAACGGACTCAAGGGTATGGCTACGCTTGTGGGCAAAATCATTGTCGCAGGACTTCCCCTTATAGCGGCAAACTATCTTATATGGAAAGACGATGAAGATTACGAGGAATTAAGCGAATATGTCAAGGATAATTACATCATCGTTGCCAAATATGGAGATGGTAAATTTATAAGGATTCCTAAAGGCAGAACAGAGGCGGTTATCCAAAAGGCTCTTTCAACAACGATAGAACTTGCATCGGGAGATGACGAGGCTGATTTCGAAACCTATTGGAACACGATTGTAGAGGGAGTCAAGTTTGGTATAGACAACCTTGCTCCTGCAAGCCCGATTGACAACAACATCATTGCTCCGTTGGTGCAAGCATTCGGTAGCGAGAATGGAACGACTTGGTATGGTGATGACATTGTTCCCGAAAGGTTACAAGACCTTCCCGCAGGCGAGCAGTACGATGAAACCATTGACTCGATCAGTAAGTGGTTGGGTGAGAACACAGGCGTATCTCCCTACAAGATTAACTACCTTCTCGATCAGTATTCAGGTGGAATCGGTGATATCGCATTGCCGATGATGACTCCGGCAACAACGAGTGGCGCAGAGAATCCTCTTGAGTATTTAGGTGCAATTGAGGCGGATATCTTCACTACCGATAGCACACTTAAAAATCAAAATGTTACCGATTTCTACGATATTCTCGATAAACTTGAGAAGAATTCAAACTCTGCATATGCTACTGATGATGACAAACTCAAGTACAAGTATATGAACGCTGTTCGTGACGAAGTGAGCGAACTGTACAAGTCGAAGAGAGCAATTCAAGGAAGTGATCTCGGAAGCAAGGAAAAATACGACCTTGTTCGTAATATCCAAAAGCAGATAAATGAACTTGCCAAGAACGCTCTCCTTAACTACGAAAACATCGGTTATGAGAATGGCATCGCAAATGTCGGTGACAAATACTTCTACAATGACGATGACAGTTGGAAGAAGTTAAAGGACAATCCCCTTATGGCAGATATCTTCGATGACTATAGTGTCTACAATAAGCATAGCACCTACTTGAAATCTCTCACGGGAGATATCAATGCAAGGAAAAAGAAGGCTACGCAGTACATCAATTCTATCGATATCGACTACGGACAGAAACTCATCTTGTATCGTCAGTTGTTCCCGACAGATGGCAAGTACAACAAGAAGATCGTTGCTTATTTGAACGAGAGAAAGGACATATCCAAAGAAGACAAGATAGCAATCCTTAAGGAACTCGGAATGAGAGTAAGCAAAGACGGTACGGTCTATTGGGACTAAATCAAACGGGGAGACTTCGGTCTCCCCTCAAACAAAGGAGATAGTATGAGCAAACAAGACATAGCAATTCCACGAACAGTACAAGCGGTGGAACGAAGGGTACAATCAGTTGCCCCTGCAATCGAGAGGAAGGTGGAAAGCACATTCCTTAAGAACGATCCTGCACAGATAAGGGAGCATCTTAAAAATGCCGCATCGAATGTAGGCTGGGCTATTGAGAATGGTTGCTTTCATAGCGAACAGGGCGAGGAAATAGAAAAGACGACATCGACTCCAATGGGAGAGATAACCGTTACAACCTATCTGTTCTACTATATGAGTATCAAAGGCTTAAGGTTTAGAATCTGTAAGACGAATAACTTTAACGATATAGTGACCGATTTGAATGGAGAATCCCAAGATTATTCCATTTGGAAGATTACCCAATTTATGAACTAAATAATGAGAAGGAGAGGTTTTTGCCTCTCCTTTTTTCTTTTTGAAAGGAGAATATATATGACAAGAAAAATGATAGTAAATCAAGCAAAGAAATGGTTAGGTTACAAGGAGAGCAATGGCACACACAAGGAGATCATCGATATCTACAATGCCCATAAGCCTCTTCCGAGAGGATATAAGGTGAAGTACACGGACAGTTGGTGTGCTACCTTCGTCTCTGCCGTGTTCATCAAATGTGGCGTAGATATGCCTCTTGAATGTGGGTGCGAACAGATGATTGAGAAGTTGAAGAAAATAGGTGCTTGGGTGGAAAAGGACAATTACAAGCCGAAGTCTGCCGATTTGATTTTCTATGATTGGCAAGACGATGGTGTCGGTAACAATAAAGGGTGGAGTGACCACGTTGGAATTGTAGAAAAAGTTATCGGAAACACCATCTATGTGATAGAGGGAAACTATGACGATTCGGTAAAAAGGAGAAAGATCAAGAGAAATGGCAGATATATAAGAGGTTTTGGCAAAATAAAATAGGGAGTATAAATACTCCCTATCTTTTTAGTTACCATAAAATGCAGTTTGGTGGTGCTGACGGCTTTTTATGGTAATTATTTATCATAAAAATAAATAGCCACATTTTCAGTCGCTTTATCGTAAACTACCTTATCTATGATTGTCCGTAACGCCTCGTTTTTAGCCTCTAACGAGACCTGATCGTTTTCAAGGTATTCCAATACCCCCACGACCTTTTTCGTGAATACAGAGGTGTCTATAGCCTTTTGTGGAGCGTAATTGTCTCTGTCCTCTACGATCTCTGCGATTCTTTTCTCGATCTCGGCTTTGTTCTGCTTGTATTCCTCAAGGGTATCAATCTCTGCGAGGTATGCAGACTTTGCTCTTTCAAGTTTCTTTTCCTCTGTGGCAATCAGTTTCGCATAGTCGGGAACGGCTTTCTCAACATCTTGTTTTCTTTCGGGAGATATGGTAAATCTTTGTGTATCTACGGCTTGTCTTAAACCATCGAGTATCGCAGATTCGATTCTCGGCACAGATACGGAGTGCGAGGTATGGCATCTGCCTCTGTTGTAATTGCAACATTGGAGGCGTGGTGTCGGATTCTTTTTCGTTTTCTGTACGCTTGTTAATGCGAGTGTTCCTCCGCAAGAACTGCATCTTATGAGACCTTTAGACATCATCATCACGGGTTGCTCTTTCTTCGCATATTTAGGATATTTCTGCTTTTCCTCTTTAAGCCTTGCTTGTACCTTTTCCCACAATTCAAGGGATATAATAGGCTCGTGATTTCCGTCTACAACCATTATGCATTCATCGTCGAACTTTCGTCTGTTAACAGGTCTTTTTCCGTCTGTTGACCATCGTAGTTTGCCGACGTATACGGGATTGTGCAAGATATAATCTACCCAACGATTCTGTGGCATATTTCCTTCTCTTGTGCGAATTCCACGTTTGCCCAAATCTATTGCTATCTTTCTCGTTCCTTCTCCATTGGCATATCGGGTGAAAATCTCTCGGATAATAGGTGCTTGCTCCTCATCGATAAGGAGCATCTTTTCTCCCATCTTATAACCGAATGGAGCAGAGGTTACAGGCTCTCCTCTTGATACCTTTTCGCACATACCTCGGCGGACTTCGTTAGCAAGGTTCTCGGAAAAATATTCGTCCTGCCACTCCAAAATTCTTTCAATCAATTGACCAAATGATCCATCAGGCAAAGGCTCGGACACGGAAACAACCGAAACGCCATTTTTACGGAGCAGATTCTTATACACGATGGCTTGCTCTTGGTTTCGTGCAAATCGTGAAAATTTCCACACATAGATAACATCAAAAGGGTGGCTTTTATCCCTTGCCATTGCTATCATACGATTAAATTCCGTTCTTTTTTTAACATCTCTTCCCGATATACCGTCATCGTAGAAGACATACTCGTCAGGGATTTCAACGCCTTCCCTTTTAGCATACTCTCGGATTAGTTTTATTTGGCTTTCGGGAGAGTATTCCGTTTGGTCATCGGTTGACACACGAATATAAGCCGCACCAATCTTTAATGATTGCAATTTGTGCAATGCCATTATATCATTCCTTCCTTTTATTTCCCATTATTTACAATTAGACTTTACATATTGACTATGATATCATTCATATAACAACATAATTTGTTTATTCTATATAGTTATATATTGGTAAGACGGAGGTATCCTATGGAAAACTTACAAAAACTAATATTAGAATTGTTACACGAATTAACCGAAGATGAATTGAACGAGGTACATAGAATACTTACTTGCGATTCAACAAGACAAACCGAATATACCTGATAACTTCTTCCATCTGTTCGGGAGAAGCGGACTCAAGCAACAAGGCTATTTCATCAAACTTATTGGTGGGTGTAGCCTTGTTTTTTTCTTCTATTAAGTCGGATTTCAGTATGCCAAAATATCTTGCTAACTTCTCAATCTTATCGATTCGGGGATAATTCTTTCCCTTTACCCAATCATTAAAAGACGCTCTTGACACGCCGACATACTCGGCTACTTCCTTCTGCTCCTTATCCCACAGATTTAAATAATAGGTAAGATTCTTTGCGAAAATTTCTTTGTTTCCTAAACTCATATATTGTCTTCTCCTTTCCTTGATTCGTTTTAATTGTACAACAAATTCGGTTTGTTGTAAAGGGTGTTTCAAAAGAATTCAAAAAAAATTTGAAGAAATTTCAAAAATCCTATTGACAAAAATAGTAAATGGTGCTATAATGTCATCGTGATTAGTTTAGAACTAATTCCCGATAATCCAAAACTTAATCACAAAAACGACCAAGAAAGGAGACACAAAATATGTTCCAAATCACTTTAGCGGCTGCGAGAGTAAACGCAGGACTCTCACAGGAAGAGGTGGCAAAATTTCTCAAGATAAGCAATACCACATTGTGCAATTGGGAAACGGGCAAGACAAGACCGAGTGCAGAAAAAATCGCAGAACTTTGCAAGTTGTACAAATGTCCTTTTGACATTCTTAATTTTTTGCCCAACGATTCGGTTTAAACTAATTTGAATTAAGGACAAACCGTTCGGCATAAGATGTAAAAAAGGCATAAGAGGTTGCAATGAAGAAACTAACAGTAACATTGTTCGTGGGTGATAAGCAGATTGAAACATTATCACCAAAGCAGAGAGAGGACATTGCCAAAAGGCTTTCTGCAAACTTATCTGCATACTATACTGCGAATCCGTCGCAATACCAAAAACTACATAAGGGAGAAAAGTAATGGAAAAGCATTATACCGAGGGCAAGACGATAACATTCGTCATCGACAAGTACGCAAAGGCAGACAGACTCGGATTAGAGATGTACAAGCCTTTAGCGAAAAGAAAGGGAGAGAAGAAGAATGGGCAGACTCGAAGAAGACCTCGCTCGTGAGGAATCGAGACTCAAGGCTATTGAGGACTCTTACCCGAAGTGTTGTATTTGCAAGGAAGCAATATACGATGAGCATTACTACAAGATAGACCACTACATCTATTGCAAGGATTGTATGGAATCCGAATTTATGAAAAAAACTGAAGAATACGAGGAAGACGATTATGACTACTAAAAATTATGAAAAGGTGATCGAGGTCTTAGCCGAGAAGGTTGCAAGTTTGGAACTTGACCTTTCGTTCACCAAGTTTGAGAAAGACGAACTCAAGAATGAGAACAAGATTCTCAAGGAAGAAAACAAGGCTCTCAAGGAACTGTTAAAGCCTTGTACTTGCGAGAAGGGAGTGTACAAAGATGAAACTGTATGAGATAGCAAACGAATATGTAGCATTTATGGAAGCCGTAGAAAACGGTGACATTCCCGAAGATGCTATAGAGGATACTCTTGAGGGTATAACCTTTGCGATTGAAACAAAGGTAGATAACATTGCTTGTCTCTTGAAGAATCTCGATGCAGAGATGGTCGCAATTCGGACAGAGGAAAAGAGACTTGCCGAGAGAAGAAAGGCAAAGGAGAACGCCTATGAGAGACTCAAGGACTATCTGTCGAAGACTCTCCTCAATGCAAATCTCAACAAGGTGGAAACTGCTCGCAACAAGATTTCCTTCCGTAAGAGTGAGGTTGTCGAGATTGCCGATGAGAGTGCATTTCTCAATTGGGCATCGACTCACAGAGACGATTTCCTCAAATATAGTTTACCAACCATTAACAAGACTCTCGTCAAGGAAGCATTAAAGGCAGACGAGGAAATAGTCGGTGCGACATTGGTTACCAAAAATAATTTACAGCTTCGTTGAGGTGGTTGCTATGGAGAGGACAATAGAGGGATTCTCAAACTACACGGTTGATGAGAATGGAATCGTAAAAAACACAATAAGAGGAAGGATTCTTTCTCAACGAGTATATAGGGGATATAAGTGTGTGGCTCTTTCCAAAAACGGCAAGCAAAAAATTAAGAAGGTGCATCGTCTTGTTGCCGAGGCTTTCATACCCAATCCCGACAATCTGCCTTGTATAAATCACATTGACGAGAACAAACTAAACAATTCGGTAAGCAATCTTGAGTGGTGCGACTATTTATATAACAACACATATGGGGTAAATGCACCATTGAAGAGAATGATTGAGGCAGTAAAAAAGCCTGTTGCAATGTGCGACCTTAACGGCAACGTGCTTGTGATTTTTGAATCAGCAACAGAGGCACAGAGGCAAACAGGTATATGGCAAGGCAACATAACGGGGTGTTGCAAAAAAAGAAAATACTATGTGACCGCAGGCGGTTACATATGGAAATATGCAAATAAAGTGAGGTACAAAAAATGAAATTTCGTGACTTAACGAAAGACGAGATAGATTGCAGAGTACAGAGCGTCAAGCCGAATGGACTTGTGCTTCTCCTCTATAAAGATGCTCGTTGCGATATGAATATCCTCGATACTACCGAGGGCATAGGAGCAGAGAATTGGCAGAGAGAGCATTACGAATGCAAGGGCAATCTGTTTTGCCGAGTCGGTATCAAGTGCGATGACGAATGGGTATGGAAAGCCGACTGTGGTGTCGAGAGCAATACCGAAGCACAGAAGGGTGAGGCAAGTGACTCGTTCAAAAGGGCTTGTTTCAATTGGGGTATCGGCAGAGAACTCTATACTGCACCATTCACTTGGATTCCTTCCGAGAAATGCAACATTACCGAGGGCAAGAATGGCTCAAAGCAATGCTACGATAAATTCGTGGTCGAGAAGATCGTCATCGAGAATAAGAAAATCGTTGCTCTTGCGATATGGAACACCACAAAGGGTTGCCGAGCGTTCTCCTTTATGGCAGAAGGTTGGACACCGCCTGCTAAAGCACAATGAGAGTATCCGGCAAGATAGTCGATGCTAATATCGGCTTTAAAACAAACAAACCTACTCTTACTCTTGAAATCAACGAGACAAACGATTTCAAATTGCTTGTAGACGAACTTTTCGACAAGGACAAGCTGTCCATCGAGATTAAGCAATACCGAGAGAGACGAAGCCTCGATGCTAATGCTTATTTCTTCGTGCTTGCCGACAAGGTAGCAGAGAAACTGCATACCACAAAGGTTGATGTATATAGGAATTGCATAAAAGAAATTGGTGGTGTGTCCGAGACTGTTTGTGTGAAAAACGAAGCAGTCGAAAGGCTCTGCGAGGCTTGGGAGCAGAACGGACTTGGTTACCAAACCGAAACCTTCCCAAGCAAAATTAAAGGTTGCACGAATGTAATTCTCTATTATGGCTCTTCGACATATGATTCGGCGCAGATGTCAAGGCTCATAGAAAACATTGTGCAAGATTGCAAGGACTTGGGCATCGAAACGGCTACGCCAAACGAGATCGCTAATCTTATATCACTATGGAAATCGAGGTAATTTTATGGAAATTTGGAAAGACATACAAGGCTACGAGGGATTGTATCAGGTAAGCAATCTCGGCAATATTCGGTCTTTGAATCGCATTCTAAAAGACCGTAATGGCAGAGAGGTTAATCGCAGGAGCAAAGAGATAAAACAAAACCCAAATACCCAAGGGTATTTGAGGGTGCAATTGAAGAAACAAGGAACACAAAAATATTACTTTGTTCACAGGCTTGTTGCCTATCATTTTGTCGAAAATCCGATGCCCGAAAGGTACACGGTGGTCAACCATCTTGATTTTAATTACCTTAACAACAAGGCAAACAATCTTGAGTGGACAACCATTGCGGGCAATAATCATTACTCGTTCAAGAGGGGAAGAATGAAACGCACAAAGGAGTGGCTACAACACCTTCGGGAAAGCAACGAAAAACAAGGCAAGTCGGTAATCGGCACAAACATTGCTACAGGCGAGACAATTCGATTTGTATGCCTTAATGATTGCCGTTCAGCAGGTTTTCAACCTTCTTGTGTGTGCAATTGTTGCAAAGGCAAAACCAAGACACACAAAGGGTACACTTGGAGATATGAACAATGACGGGAGTCAAGTCGATAGTGACAAGGCATATGGATAGGTGCTTTATGTGCCATCAAAACCGTTGGATAGAGATTCACCACATCTTCGGCGCAGGGAATAGAAACAATTCCACAAAATATGGACTCGTTGTTCCTCTCTGCCATTGGTGTCACAATGAATATCCCAATGGCGTACATCAAAACAAAGAAAACCGTTTGCTCCTACAGAGGATAGGGCAAAGGGCATTCGAAAAACATTATCCCGATTTAAAATTCATCGAAATTTTTGGAAAAAACTTTTTATAAGGAGATTTATTATGGGACTTAATAAAGTAATTCTGCAAGGCAGAATAGGAGCAGACCTTGAACTTAAGAGGACTCCGAGTGAGATATCGGTAACAAGTTTCAATGTCGCAGTTGACCGAAAGGGAACGAAAGAAAAGATAACCGATTGGATATCCATCGTGGCTTGGAGACAGACTGCAGAATTTATATGCAAGTATTTCAAAAAAGGTAGTGAGATCATCGTGGTCGGAGAACTGCAAACGAGGACTTGGACAGACTCGCAGAATAACAAAAGGGTTGCGGTAGAGGTTGTCGCAAGCGAGGTTAACTTCTGTGGCTCTAAAAACGATCCTGCGACCGAGAATGCCACTACCAACACAAACGCTCCTACAAGTGAAAATAAAGGCTCTCTCGGCTATATTCCTTCAGCCTATACAAGCAAGCCTCATTTTGAGGAGATTCCCAAAGACCAAGACCTTCCCTTTTGAGGTGCGTTATGGTAACTCACAAGTATTATAACAGAGTAAAGAGGTTTCCCGAACTTTACAAGCGTCAAGCACAAGATGCCATAAGTTACGCCGTAAAGGATACCTTAAACATCACGGCAGACACATTTATTATGGGTGCTTTAATCGTGCTTGTAGAGGAATTCGGTTGGGGAACTGCCGAAAAGACTGCAACGAGAATACCGAGGTTTATGAGTGCCTTGCAAGAGATCATCGACATAAATGCAGACAAGTATGACGATGCAGTCGCAGAGGGACTACGGATAAGGCTTCACAAACTCGGCGTAGATTTCAAGAGAGGTTAAAAAGATGGCAGAAAGAAGAATGTTTGCAAAGACCAT